>ENA-OORZ01000003-OORZ01000003.1-human-gut-metagenome-genome-assembly--contig:-NODE-3-length-120306-cov-5.514831_pt1 | contig 120306 bp, 109 predicted proteins | sample MGYA00241175_ERZ501208 | MGnify/ENA primary metagenome ERZ501208 (study PRJEB25962, sample SAMEA2042554) | human gut metagenome | biome: human gut; feature: human-associated habitat; material: faeces... | reverse complement strand
GACCCGCACGTCCGGTGGTGTGAGAGGGGCGAGCCTAAACTCCCCCTACTCGATTCCTAAATTCTTATAAACACCTCACCTTACAAAACAAATTGTTTTAAAACAGTATTGCTCTTGATAAAATCAGCTATCAATTCCTTTCACAAAACAGATGTCTTCAGTTTTTTAGTGAAGCAAAATTAAGTGAGTGCTGATATGGTAGATAAAGTAATCAAAATAGGCGATATTGAAGTTTCAAATTCAGGTAAATTTGTACTCTTTGGAGGTATGAACGTACTTGAAAGCCGTGATTTGGCAATGCAGATCTGCGAGCATTATGTAAAGGTAACAGAAAAGTTACATATTCCCTATGTCTTTAAAGCAAGCTTTGATAAAGCTAACCGCTCTTCAATTTATTCATATCGTGGACCTGGTCTAGATGAGGGTATGAAGATCTTTGAAGAAATTAAAAAGACCTTTAATGTACCAGTTATTACTGATATTCATGAAAAAGAACAGGCTCCAGTTGTAGCTCAAGTTGTGGACGTTTTGCAGATCCCTGCTTTTTTAGCAAGACAGACTGATCTTGTAAATGCTATGGCAAAAACAGGCAAAGTTATTAACATTAAGAAGCCTCAGTTCTTATCACCAGGTCAGATGGTAAATATCACTAAAAAGTTCGAAGAGTGCGGTAACAGTAATTTATTGCTCTGTGATAGAGGCACTTGCTTTGGCTATGACAACTTAGTAGTTGATATGCTAGGTTTTGGTGTCATGAAGCAGGTATGTGGCAATTATCCAGTGATTTTTGATGTTACACATTCATTACAGTGCAGAGATAGTACTGGTGCAGCCTCAGGTGGTCGTAGAGCTCAGGTTAGTGATTTAGCTCGTGCAGGTATGGCTGTAGGAATTGGAGGTTTATTCTTAGAGGCTCATCCAAATCCAGATACAGCAAAGTGTGATGGTCCTTCGGCTTTACCTCTAGATAAACTAGAACCATTTTTAGCTCAATGCAAAGCAATTGACGACTTAGTAAAGTCATTTGCTCCATTAGATACTTCAAAATAGCCCAAGTTTTTAACTATTTTGAAAACAAAAAGCTGTACTAGACAGTACAGCTTTTTAGGTAAGATCTAAAAATTACTTAGCTCTGTTCGTACAATCAGTTGATATAAATATTTTTGAGAGATTTATGAGATAATATAAAGCCAAACAGACTATATGACAATATTCACTAGCTGTTTGGCTTTTTTATAATTATAAAAACTTGCTAATATTTATCTTTGTGATAAATCTACATTAGTATTCTCAATTAACCATTGAGAAGCATATTCTTCATTCTTTTCAATTGCAATTTCAACACTTTGAATTCCTTTTTTAAGTAAATCGTTTGCACGATTTCTTAATCTAAACGACTCCTGCACTTTTTGTGCGATTTTTGTTTGAATTTTAATATCAAGAACAGGAATAACTAGCTCTTTTATATCTCCAAGTCTCCAATGCTCAATAATAGAACCTCCAGAGTCTCTTTCTGCTTGAAGTTGCACAACATTTGAATTTAAAGTTAATGCAAGATAATCTGGTAATATATCAGTTGTTTTAACAGTAAGATGCAATAACGCACTTGATGTTACCGCATCAATATCCTCTTCAACTTTATAAGCAATACCTATAGAACCGTCTTTTGAAAAAAGAATTGAGTCTTTTTTGTGGTTAATAGCGGATTTATATTTAGCCTTATCCAAGTAAATTTCTGTCTCAGATATCCCGAATTTAGATAAATCACTAACTCGTATAAAAGGAATTCCATCTTGCCTATATTCATCACTGCCAGGCTCAATAGACTTAGCAATTTTAACTATATTTGAAAGTTTCTCAGGATTTTTTATGAGAGGGAATAACTTATCATATTTATCCTGATAATATTCAGCGTCTAAACGCTTTGTCTTACAAAATGAATTGAGATATGACTTTATAGAATAATTCTTAGAATTTTGAATACCGTTAATATGTAATTCTATATTTAATAGCTCTTCTGCACTTTTATATCCTTTCTCAGCATTTTGAACTGATAATTGCGATTTAACAAATATATCATCTAGTAATGATTGGAATTTATTTGAAAATCGTGGAATTCTTACATAAGAGACTTCATTACAATTCAAATTTATTTGTTCTGTTTGTCTAGAATAATAATATAAATAATTTTTTCCATAAAAACTGTTTAAGTAAAAATACACATAATATGGAGAAATAATTGCGTCATTTACTCTGATTTGCACAATATTTTGATTAATATTACATGGCAGTAGATCTTTTTGTATTATTGCACTTCTCGCTACAACCTTTTCTGTAGCTCCAATTATTGTTGTAATAATGTCATTCGGTTGAAGTGTAGTTCGTGAGATTTGTTCATTCCCCAATTCAGATAAATAGTCATTGAAATTTCTATCAATATACCCGTGACGGACGTTATCCGTTTTTATAAAAGCAATATTTCCATTATAAAAATCAGCATTTTTCATTGATGGTGTATGCCCAGTTTGAATTCCCTTACATACAATATCCTTTAATGAAAAAGTTGGATATTTGTTTATTGTAGATAATATTTTTTTATACTTCTTTTCAAAAAAATGACTATCAATACGGCAACAGTTAGCAAGATCAGAGAAAATAACAGAATACTTTATTTCGCTAATTTCAAGCCCATCTAACAGATTATCAAATTTTTCCCTGTTAAATGGGCTATCTAAAAATTTACAAAGGAAAGTTTTTCCTTCTTAGCAAATTCAATAAAAGCTTCAGCTATACCGTCTTGAGTTATTCCATCATGGTTAAATAAATCATGTTTAACAATCAAATGCCCGTGTGTATCAAGTAATAATTTTGAGTCTTTCTCTACATATATTTTGTCTCCGGAGTTGTCTTTACTTGGTTCTTGCATAGATGCAAAGAAAATATTGTAGTCATCAACTCTTGGGCAAAGCTTATCATCCCACTTTTGAACAAATAGAACACTCGTCTTAGTTCCAGTATGTGGTTTAAAAACGTTTCCATGTAAACCAACAACAGCAAGAATACGACATTTATCTGCAATGTAATTGCGAATATATTGTTCTGTTGAATTGTTGAATCTGCCTTGAGGAAGAACAATGGCCATTCTTCCTCCTGATTTTAGAAAATCTAGATTGCGTTCAATAAAGAGAATATCCCTACTTACACTTGTTGCCTGCTTAAATTCTGTTTTATAGTAAGTATTTTCCGTAAAAAAAGTTGCATCAGGGTGATTTAATGCTGTTGCAAAGTTTAAATCACTTTCAATTATTTCAACATTTTTAGGTTTTGTTTTTATTTTCTTGAATGAGATCTTTTTAGCTAATTCATACTTAGAAAGGATCTCTCCTTCTTTAATATCTCCTGCAAATGGGGGGTTAGCCATAACAATATCAAAGTTAAAATCTCTATTACTTTTACTATCTTTACGAAGTTTCTTCAGCTTTTTCCAACCTTCGGAATAAATGTCGCTCCAAGACTCTTCTTGAATTTTTTCATTCCAACGAGAAAAATCTAATGTATTTAGATGCAATACATTAGTTTGTCCATCACCAGCAATAAGATTTAAAGTTCTACCTACTCTTACAGTTTTTTCATCAAAATCAATAGCAAATACATTGTCTTTTACATAATCAGTACACTCTGCTGGTTTTTGTTCTGTTGTAAATAGATGACTCTTTTCTAAACCTTTCTGTTTTAAAATTTCTTCCCATACGTAGAAGATTGTGTGTACTGGAAATCCACATGACCCAGCAGCAGTATCAATTATTTTTTCATCAGGTTTTGGATTTAACATTCTTACACACATATCAATTACGTATCTTGGTGTGAAATATTGTCCCTTTTCACCTTTTGAAGTCTTACCAATTAGGTATTCAAAAGCCTCATCAACAACTTCAAGATTAGAATTAAAAAGTTTTACGTCCTGTAATGATGACAAACAAATAGATAAATGAGATGGGGATAATAGAATTTTATCGTCACTAGCGAACACACCTTCCCACTTTTCTTTGGCTTTATTGAACAATTTCTGGATCTTTTCTTTTAAATCTTCGTCGGTCTCACCGTAATTTCTAAATTCAAGATAACGGTCTGCTTTACGACCACTCTCCATTTCATCGTAAAGCTTTGTAAAGATGAGCTTAAATACTTCCTCAAAAACATCTACTCCAGCGTTAGCAAGAACTTCATCTTCCATTTCAAGAATTAAATTTTTTAAAGATTTTCGTTCGTTAACTAATTTATCTTTTTTTACTAAAGTTTCTATTGTCCAACGTTCAGTAAGAATATCTGTAAGTTTTTGTGAAGCTTTAGGAATTGAGTTAATATCTTCAAAATAATTAGGATCTTTGCGATGATAATATGAAATACTATCACCGTTCGTCCAAACTCCTATTGGTGCACCAGTAGCATTACAATAGCTCTTTAATTGTTCTTTACCATCTTTTAGCTTAGGCTTTTTTACTTCTACTATTATGTAAGGACTATTAGCATGATTTTTGTCAAAAACAACTATATCTGCTCTTTTCTTTTCTCTTCCAAAAGTAATTTCCTGTTCAACTTGAATATTATCAAGAGAATAACCATAGTCATGCACAAGCTTTATTAGCATTAATTGTCTAATAACTTCTTCAGGCTTTAATTCTATTTGTTTCTTTCTCTTAAAGCAGGTTACATAAACTTTGTTTTTATTAAGATCATTAGTTATATTACTTTCTAGTGTAGAAATAGTTTTTTCATCAAATTGAGTTAATTTGTAAGGGGATTCTTTTAAAAGAGCAGATAATACATTTGAAGACATTTACTGCACCTCCTTTATAAAAGAGAAGCAGTATTTACTATTACTAAATATAGAGAAGCGTTTTACCCCCCCCACCAACACTAACTTATTGATTTTCATATATAAACCTCTTTATACAGGGATTGCAACTCTTTTGCTTACATCGTGAGATTTTTCAGAAAATCTGTTGGTAAACACGAAGTCTGCAAAGATCTGCTCTTTATCTTCTACTGAGCCTAAAGAATAATTCTTGATATTATTCCAAATCAGGTAATTGTTAAGATATTTAGTTGCTACTCCTCTAAAGTTATAGATGATAAACATCTTTAGTATGGAGTGGTAACTGTTGATTTTAGCTATGTTAAAGGTTCCTTTAGAGCCTTTACCTGACTTAATTTGAACTAACTGTAAGTTATGTTCACAGGCAATCTTATTGTAAGCTGAATTTCTGTCAGTAACCAGAACAGAGCTCTCAACTATTGACCTAGAGAAAACTTTTCTTAAGTCTTTAACTGTAGGTTTACCTAAATTGGTAATTACAGATTTTGAAAGACCGTTAAGATTGATTGCACAAGGCACACATACCTGCTTTGATGAAATACCACGAGTATGAGTACACTTTCCTCTATGATGACTTTCTCTAGGTAAATTAAAATTTGATTTTTTATGATTTCCTTTGAAGCTTAAAGCAAAGAAGGTTTCATCAGCTTCGACAACGCCATCCAGTTTTACTTCATCGTGCATTGTTTACAGAGAATCTAAAATCTTATGTCTCCATTTAAATGCTGTATCAGCATTGATACCACATTCCTTAGCACTCTTTCTGATACTCATTCCCTGCATCATGCAGTTAATGTATTTTCTCCATACTTTCTCTGAATAAGGTGATTTATAGAGAATGGTATTAGTTTTGGCTGTGAAAGTTTTATTGCAGTCTTTACATAAATATCTTTGTTCTCCTTTGTCAGATTTCCCAAATTTAACTATGTGCTTGGATTTGCAATAGGCACAGTTGCAAGTAGTTCTAGACTTAGACTGAGTTGTAGAATTTTCACATTTTACTTTTCTTAAAAAGGCTTTCTTTTCAGATTCTGAAAGGTTATTGAAAAGTTGAAATAATGTATTTAGCTCTGTCATATCATCACCATAATTATTTCTATTAACTATTTAAATTATAGAATAAAAATAATGTTTTATCAACTGATTGTACGAACAGAGCTAATTACTTAGCTTCTTTAGAATAATCTGGTACAAACCATAAGCCGTCGTTATTCTTGTCAAGGTACTCTTTAAATTCTTTTGACTGATAAGCATCTTTAATATCGTTAGCCCAAATGCTGTCCTTGTACTTATCCTGTACAACTACCTGTAGTAATAAGTGAGGAGCAATGGTCTCTTCAGCTAACTTGGTCTTAGGAGCAACTTTTGCGTTGTAAACAACAGAACCTGTGATAACTACATAAGCAAAGTCAGTTGCTACAGCTGGAATACTCATTGAATGCATCTCAACAAATTTTAACTTGTGAGAATTCTCAATGATATTGTTCTGAGTTGCCTTAGTCTTATCGATATTTGGATCAAGCTTAATCCAACCAATCTTCTCTAGAATGTTATAAGCACGAGCTGTATTTGAAGCATCATTTGGAACAGCAACTACATCACCATCTTCTACTTTTGATAAGTCATTCTTTGAGCCTGGATAAATACCTGCTAAAACTGTTGGAATAGGAGTAATAGCTGCTAGGTGACCGTCCTGCGCCTTATTGAAGTTCTGCATGTAAGCTGTGTGCTGTTCAACGTTGAAATCAACTTCACCTTCGTTTAAAGCAATATCCGCCTGTAATAGGTCAGATACGTCAACGCCTTTAATGGTATAGCCTTCTTTTTCTAAGATTGGCTGGACACCATTGATGAATAGTTCTGAGTAAGGACCCTGTGACTTACTAAACACCAAGGTTGAATGATCTTTATCAAAAGCAAATGCACTATTAGCTGAGATTGAAGTTGCAACTAAAGCTGCAAGTAAGGTTAATGATAATTTTTTCATAATAAATTTTTCCTTAATTGACTGAAACTTGTTTATTGTTAATAAAACGAATCCTGTGGGATAACCAATTAAAAAACTTTGATTAGTGCTTTCTAGCTTTTGCAGCAAAGTAGTTACCAATGCTCTGAATGATCTGCACAAAGACTATAAGCACGATAACTGTGAACAGCATCAAAGGGAAGTTCATTCTCTGATAGCCATAGGTTAAAGCTAAATCACCTACACCACCGCCACCGATGACACCAGCCATTGCAGTTGCTCCTAACAGACCGATAGTACCAATGGTAGTTGAGAGAATTAGTGAGCCTTTAGCCTCTGGTAACCAAAAGTGAATAATGATTTGGAATGTAGTAGCGCCCATTGCCTTAGCAGCTTCAATAATGCCGTGATTTACCTCAAGTAAGCTGTTTTCAAACAGTCTTGCTAGATATGGGGCAATAAAGAAGGTTAAAGGTACTAAGGCTGCAGTTGTACCAATACGTGTACCTACAATGGCCTTAGTTACAGGTAGAATGAATACTAGGAGAATAATAAATGGTATTGAACGCACGATATTGATAAAGGCATTTACAATAAAGAATACATACTTATTCTCTTTGATACCGCCTTTTCTTGAGAGTACTAAGATTAAGGCTAGGACAATACCAATTAGTGAGCCTAGAACTAAGGATACAAATACCATGTATAAAGTTTGATTAGCGCAGTCAATTAACTGAGACTGTGTTACGTCAAGAGATTTAAAGAATGCGTCCATCATACTGGTACCTCCTCAAAAGCAATGCCATGAGAGTTAATGTAATCCTCAACTTTTTTAAAGTCTTCTTCGTTACCGGTTAACTGCAGGGTAATAATTGATAGTACTCGCCCCTGTAACTCTGTAACTGATGCGAACATAACGTTGGTGTGAACCCCTAATTTGGCGTTAATCTGCCAAATTACGTCATCGGTTGCATGTTCTGCGTGGAAGAAAATTCGGATAACTTTATAGTTAGCTTCATATTTCTTTAGTTCAGCAACAATACTCTCAGGAATTTTGCTTGGAATTACGGTCTCAACAAAGCGTTTAGCAATAGTGCTCTTAGGCTTTGAGAAAATGTCAATTACAGAACCGTTTTCAACTAACTTACCATGCTCTAGAATTGCTACCTTATTGCAAAGCTTCTGTACTACTCTAATTGTATGGGTAACAAAAAGAATGGTTACGTTAAGCTCTTTATTAACTCTAGCTAGCAAGTTTAAGATTGACTCTGTAGTATCAGGATCAAGAGCTGAGGTAGCCTCATCACAGAGTAGAATTTCAGGCTCTGTAGCAAGCGCTCTTGCAATACCAACACGCTGTTTTTGACCGCCTGAAAGTTCACCTGGAAGAGCCTTTGCTTTATCCTCAAGACCTACGAACTTTAACAGCTCTTCAACACGAGCTTTGATCTTCTGCTTGTTATCATGCCTTAGCACTAAAGGTATGGCGATATTATCAAAGACAGTTTTTGTCTCTAACAGATTGAACTCCTGAAAGATCATGCCGATGTCTTTGCGGATTTCACGTAACTTACTTTCTTTTAGAGAGGTTAAATCAACACCTTTTACAAAGACCTTACCTTCTGTTGGAGTCTCAAGGGCGTTTACCATTCTTAGGAGTGTTGATTTACCTGCACCAGAAAATCCGATTAAACCGTAAACGTCGCCTTTATTTACCTTAAAAGTTACATTATCTAAAGCTACAAAAGTCTGACCTTTCTTCTCATAGCGTTTAGATAAATTCTCAAAACTAATAATAGTTTTGTCACTGTTTACAGTGTTTGTGGTTACATCACTCATTATTAGTTATTCTCCAAATAAGTAGTAGCTAGTTTTGCTACATACAAAGCTGCAGGGTAGATAGCTTTAGGATCTACCTTAAAGTTTGGATTATGGTTAGGGTAGCTAGCACCTGTTCCTATCATGATAAAAGATCCTGGAATTACTTCTTGGTATAAAGAGAAGTCCTCTCCACCTAATGATTTTGGATTTGGTTCTACCTTAAAGCCTTCCTTTAAGGCAACTTCTTTAGCAAAGTCAGATAAAGGAGCATCATTGACGGTTGCAGGCAACTCTACTAACCACTCAAAATCTACTTTTGCATTGAATGTTGAAGTAATACCTTTAGCTATCTCTTCAAGGCGAGATTTTGCAGTCTGTCTGTCTTCTTTGGTGTAGGTTCTAATGGTACCCTCTAATAGAACAGTTTCAGGAATTACATTCCAGGTAGTACCAGCTTCAAAATGTGTAATTGACACAACTACAGCATGGCTTGCATCAATGTTTCTTGAAACGATAGATTGGGCTGCATTAACAAAGTTAGTACCAATGATGATGGCATCGTTACCTTGCTGAGGTTGAGCTGCATGGGTGCCTTTTCCAGTAAAGATAATCTTAAACTTTTCAACAGCAGCATGATTTGGACCTGCGCTAATACCTAAGGTTCCTACATCAAATAGTGATGACGAATGTATGCCAAAGATTGCTTTAACACCATTTAAACCACCTGCTTTAATCACGGTACCAGCTCCACCAGGAGCTTCTTCAGCCGGCTGAAAGATAACTCTTACTTTACCTTTTAACTCTTTTTCATGCTCTTTTAAAAGAAGAGCTGCACCTAGGATGGTTGCTGCATGGCTGTCATGACCGCAGGCATGCATTACGCCAGAAACTGTAGATTTGTAAGGAAGATCTGTGTTCTCCTGAACAGGAAGAGCATCAATATCAGCTCTAATAGCCACGGTAGTGTTGCCTTGACCAATTTCTGCTACAACACCGGTTTTTAAATCTAAAGGTAAGATCTTAATACCGTTCTTTTCTAGATCATCTTTTAATCTTTTTGTGGTTTCAAACTCCTGATAAGACAATTCAGGATGTGAGTGAAAATGATAGAATTCTTGTTCGATAAAATCTTTGATATGTGCTGTCATTTTTAATTATCCTACTGTGATTTATTTGAAGTTAATATTTATAAGTTAAATCTACAACAGGGCATTCGATAAACTTTTAACATGAAATTCTTCCTTAAGCAGTTTTAGCTGCTACTATTTCCTTTTCATGTGTATATCTTGATCTATGAAAAAAATAATGTCAATTACTAAACATATATATTTAGTAGGAAAAGAGTTAACTTGTTGATTTGTAAGATTTTAAAAACACACTAATTTACTAGGAATTATAGGTAATTATTAGTGCAAGCGATAGGTATTAGCTATTTCTAAGCTACAGATGATTTTTTAAAGAAATTGAATTTTTTGATAGCGGCTTTTGAATATGGTAAGAAGCAACATAATAAAAAGCCTGTCATGAAATTTTATGACAGGCTTTAAGACATATGATTTTAATGATTAGATGTCTTTAGCAAACTTAATTGCACGACCAATATAAGTAGCAGGGGTTAAACCACGTAATAGTGCCTTAGCTTCCTCAGGCATATCAAGAGACTCTAAGAAGTTCTCCATGATTTCCTTTGTTACTTTCTGACCGCGGGTTAAAGCCTTTAACTTCTCATATGGATTTGCAATACCGTAACGACGCATTACAGTCTGGTATGGCTCTGCTAAAACTTCCCAATTGTTATCTAACTCTAATGCTGTGTGCTCTGGATTTGCCTGTAACTTAGAAATACCCTTTAAGGTTGATTTGTAAGCAATGATTGAGTAACCAAAAGCAACACCTAAGTTACGCAATACGGTTGAATCGGTTAAATCTCTCTGGAAACGTGAAATAGGTAGTTTGTTACCTAAGTGTACGAACAGAGCATTAGCAATACCTAAGTTACCTTCTGAGTTCTCAAAATCGATAGGGTTTACTTTGTGTGGCATAGTTGAAGAACCAATTTCACCCTTAATAGTCTTCTGAGTGAATACACCATTTGAAATGTAACCCCAGATATCTCTATCAAAGTCGATTAAGATAGTGTTGAATCTGTCAACTGCAGCAAAAAGCTCAGCCATGTAATCATGAGGCTCGATCTGAGTGGTATATGGGTTGAAGGTTAAACCTAGATCTTCTTCAAAACGCTTTGAGAATGCGTACCAGTCAATATCAGGATATGCTACAGAGTGAGCATTGAAATTACCTACAGCACCGTTAATCTTACCCATGATTTCAACGCGAGCAACTTCGTCACGCTGACGGCGCATACGATATACAACGTTTGCCATTTCCTTACCAATGGTGGTAGGTGAAGCTGGCTGACCGTGAGTACGTGCTAGTAGAGGAACTTCAGCATATTTGTGTGCTAGATCAGTAATTGCATCAATGATCTTATCTAAGATAGGTAAGATAACTTCTTCACGAGCTGTCTTTAACATTAAAGCGTGAGAGTTATTGTTGATATCTTCAGAGGTACAAGCAAAGTGGATGAACTCACGAACCTTTGCAATTTCGGAATTAGCAGCAGTCTTATCTTTTAAGAAATACTCAACAGCTTTAACATCGTGGTTAGTTACAGCTTCACGCTCTTTGATGTTCTTAGCATCTTCTTCTGAGAAGTTTTTGATGATGTCATCGATAAAAGCGATGGTTTCTTTTGAGAACTGAGGTACTTCCTTAATCTGTTCGCAAGCTGCTAGGTGCTTTAACCAGGTAAGCTCTACCTGAACACGGAAGCGCATTAAGCCATACTCTGAGAAGATAGGGCGTAATTCTTCAGTTTTAGAACCATAACGACCATCTAATGGTGATACAGCTGTTAATGATGATAATTCCATTTTGATCCTCTTTTGGTTAAGTAGAATTCTTTTTTTGCATTTACTTTTGCTCACTCATAGCTAGTACTAGTGAGCAATAAATCCTGTTAACTAAACATGCATTTTTGCATATTTTAAAATCTCTTTTCTTCTAAAGATTAGGTAACGACGTCTGCCACCAACCTGTCTCCATAAGATTACAGCTCTAATACCAGCTAGTAAGAGTGCTCTAATTCTTTCTTGATTATCAGTATCTCTTAAAAATCTTTCATCGCCATAGATTAAAAGCTTTGCAAAGTTAGGGCTGATAATTGATTGATAGAGTGATCCGAACAGGTGGAAGTTATTTTGAGTGTTAATTGAAGACACACAAAGTTCGTCATTTAAAAAGTCACTATGTTCTGTAGTTACTGCTTTTGATAAAGCATCAATTTCGTCAGAGAGTCTTTGGTAAATTCTTTGGTTTCTTTCGACACTGTGTGCAAGAGTAATCAGTTTTAAGGCCATCTTGGTTACGACGATGGTATCAGCGCCTTTTGCTAAATCTGTTTTACCTAAACTATCAATGATCTGCTTAAAACCTACGGTTAAATATTCAGGATTGTAGATGTCTTCAACGGATTTAGGATCAGTTACAGCAAGCGCTCTTAACACACATGAAACTGCTTTTTCATCATAATAACCAGTTGAAGCTATTCTCTGGATTTGTGTACAGCACTGAAAAAGAGCCCCTAAAGCAATTGTTTCTGATTTTATATCTGCCATTTTAATTCTCTTTAATATGTCTGTCGATTACAGCGCCACCTAGACAATCCATGCCCTGATAGAATACAACTGACTGACCTGGAGCAACAGCTGCAACAGGCTTTTTAAATCTTACTATCAGTCTGTCACCATCTCTTGTGACAATGCACTCAACATCAGGCTGCCTGTAACGGATTTTACAAGTACATTCAAATGGAAGAGTAGGACACTCTGTGATCCATGTTTCATGAACAGCTTCAAGACCTACTGAATATAGTGCTGAGTCGTCATTTCCTTCAGCTACAATCAGCTCATTATTCTTAATGTCTTTTTCTACGACATACCAAGGCTTGCCGTTACCATCTTTGGTACCGCCAATATGCAGACCTTTTCTCTGTCCAATAGTTGCATACATTAAGCCATCGTGTTTACCGACTACTTTGCCATCAACAGTCCTGATTAAACCTGGTTTTGCAGGAATGTACTTAGATAGGAATTCATGGAAGCGCTTTTCACCGATAAAACAAATGCCTGTAGAATCCTTTTTCTTAGCTGTGGCAAGCCCTAATTTATCAGCAATGGCGCGAACTTGAGGCTTTTCAATATCGCCTACTGGGAAAAGTACTCTTTCTAAAACATTCTGTTCGATGGCATGTAAGAAATAGCTCTGATCTTTGTTATTGTCATTACCTCTTAAAAGGTGAGCTCTTTTAGTATTAAAGCTACGCTGACAATAATGACCTGTAGCAATGTAATCAGCATTTAAAACTTCCATAGCGTACTGCATGAATGCTTTAAATTTAATTTCTTTATTACAAAGAATATCTGGATTAGGAGTTCTGCCTTCTTTGTATTCAGATAAGAAAATTTCAAAAACGTTATCCCAATATTCAGCTGCAAAGTTGATGGTTTTAAGCTCAATACCTAATTTATCGCATACTTTTTGAGCATCTTCTCTATCTTTTGCTGCTGCACAATATGAATTGGTGTCGTCTTCTTCCCAGTTCTTCATGAACAAAGCTGTAACGTGCATACCATTTTCTTTTAAAAGGGCAGCACTAACTGATGAATCAACACCACCAGAAAGACCTAGCACCACGTGCTTGCCTTGTAGCTTTTCATAGGGAATACGTGCATCAAATTCCATTTTTTACTCTTTTTATACGAATACTGTTGTTTTTCTATTAAGGGTGAATGCTGTTAATGATAGACAAAGGGCATCTTTGTCCCTTAAAGTAGGCATCAAAGTTTTTACCGACAAGTCTGGTTCTCCACTTGTCTTTGCAGTTGTAGATCTCTTCTTTTGTATACCACTTAACAGCTAAAATTTCCTGATCAGGATCATCAGGTGACATCTTTTCTTGATAATCTTTAAGCTTTGCTTCAAAGCAGAAACGGTAGATTGTTTCATTATCTTTTACGTAGTCATCAATTGAAACTAGGCTTAAAAGTTCTACATCGCAACCTGTTTCCTCATGACCTTCACGAATAGCTGCTTCAAGAATAGTTTCACGCGCATCAATATGACCGCAGGGATTGCCAAAAACTAGTCTGTTATCCTGATCTTCATTATATTCTTCAACAATCAGGTATTTACCATTGTGCTCAACGATGAGAGCTACGGTAGCAAAAGGTTTAAATCTCTGTGACATGTTATTTCTCCAACGGCGCTAATTTTAGCAGATTTTACTGTGAATTATACAAAAATGTCCTTTTGTGCCAGTGTGATACTAAAAGAAGAAAGGCACATTGCAGTCACTTTATAAAACAATGTCAGCCATATGAATTTAATTTTGTATAGATAAATTTACATTGGCTAGGCGCAGAATGTTGTTCATTTATAGGTATTTTGATGTTACTTGTTCTATCTTTTGCTTTAGCACGGATCATTTTTTCAAAAATGCTGAATGCGTTTGCTCAATGTTAAAAATTGCATACAATGAAATCAGATAACAACTCATTGCTTTTGAGATGGAGAAAATATGTTTTCAAGTAAAGTTGTAGTTCCAAGTGATGGTAGTGCCATTGTAATCGATGATAACGGTAAGCTGATTGTTCCTGATAACCCAATCGTACCTTTTATCCGTGGTGATGGAATTGGTGCTGATATCACCCCTGTAATGAAAAAAGTAGTTGATGCAGCTGTGGCAAAAGCTTATCAGGGTAAAAAGAAGATTGCTTGGATGGAAATCTATGCTGGCGGTCGCTCTGTAGAGGTTTACGGAGAGAATACTTGGTTACCTGATGAAACTTTCGATTTTATTAGAAAATATCATGTTGCGATTAAAGGCCCTCTAACAACACCTGTAGGCGGTGGTATCCGTTCATTAAACGTAGCATTACGCCAGACTCTAGATTTATATATCTGTCTGCGTCCTGTTCGCTACTTTGCAGGTGTTCCATCACCTGTAAAACACCCAGAGTTAGTAGATACCGTAATCTTCCGTGAAAACGCTGAAGATATCTATGCAGGTATTGAGTGGGAAGCAAATTCAGAAGGCGCTAAGAAGCTGATTAACTTCCTAGAAAAAGAGATGGGCGTTAAAAAGATCCGCTTTACAGAAAACTGCGGTATCGGTGTAAAGCCAATGTCAAAACAGGGTACTGAGCGTTTAATTGGAGCTGCATTTGAATATGCTATCGATCATGACAGAAAGTCTGTAACTATCGTTCATAAAGGCAATATTATGAAGTTCACAGAAGGTGCCTTTAAGAACTGGGGCTACAAGTTAGCTGAAGAAAAGTATGGCGCAACCAAAGATGAAAAGGGCGTTGTAAGCTTTACAAATCCTAAAAACGGTAAAAAGATCGTGGTTAAAGATTGTATTGCTGATGCTTTCTTACAGAATATTCTTTTATACCCACAAGATTATGATGTAGTTTGTGCTATGAACTTAAATGGTGACTATATTTCTGATGCTTTAGCAGCTGAAGTTGGCGGTATTGGTATTGCTCCTGGTGCTAACATCGGCGCAGATAGCGCTATCTTTGAGGCTACTCATGGTACAGCTCCTACTATCGCAGGTACCGGCAAAGCAAACCCAGGTTCAATCATTCTTTCAGCTGAACTAATGTTACGTCACATGGGCTGGGAGGGGGCTGCTGACTTAATCGTTGAAGCAATGGAAAAATCTATTACTTCAAAGAGAGTAACCTCAGATTTTGCAGGCCTTATGGAAGGCGCAACCACTCTTACAACCAGTGAGTTTGGTGACGAGTTGATCAAGAATCTGTGATAACTTCGAAAATTTAAGCAACAAAGCTCTTCGTTTTGTTACTCTTACATACAATAAAGGCAAACAGTAGTTTAATCCGTGCTGCTTGCCTTTAACTTATCTGAAGAATGACTACTAATCCATCAGCTCGTGCAGAACCTTTACGTAGATTGTAGTGAGTTTATCTAATTCATCTACGCCGACCCTTTCATCAACTTTATGGATCAACTTTGCAACAGGGCCAAATTCAACAGTTTGTGTGCCTAATGGTCTTACAAATCTGCCATCAGAAGTACCTCCAGATGTTCCTAAAGTAGGCTCTTTTCCTGTTACTTCTTTAATAGCATGGTATAAAGCATCAATTAGAGCTCCGTTTTTAGTTAAGAATGGTTTACCTTCTTCTCTAAACTCCATATCGCAGTCAATATTGAGCTTTTTAGCAACAGATCTTACGTGTTGTTCAATCTTTTCAGGAGTTTCTAGATCATTCCATCTAAAGTTACATCTTAAATAGCAATCACCAGGAATTACATTATCAGCTCCGGTTCCTGCTTTGATGTTTGATACCTGAAATGAGGTAGGTGGGAAAAATGGAGTGCCGTTGTCAACAGGATTATCAATCATTCCTTGAATAAAGCGAGAAGCCTCAAATACTGCATTTTTAGCACAGTCTCCCATAGCAACATGACCTTGTAAACCGTGGATATAAATAGATGCATTTAAATCGCCACGTCTGCCGTTTTTGATTGAGTCACCAAAAATTTCATCACTTGAGCACTCTCCAATGATGCAATAATCAGGGATCATATTGCGCTCTTTCATGTATTCAACCATAAAAGGAGTTCCTCCTACAGCATCACCTTCTTCATTTGAGGTTAAAAGAAGCGCAATGGTGCCTCTGTGATTTTGATGTTTTTCAACATAGTCACACATCGCACAGATCATGGCAGCGTCTCCGCCTTTCATATCAGCACTGCCTCTGCCGTATAAATATTGAACACCATCGTATTCAAAGATTTCACCACAGTAAGGATCATGTTCCCAAGTTTTAGGATCACCTGTAGGTACAACATCGGTATGACCTAAGAACATGGTAAAAGGAGCTCCATGACCATGTAGAGCTAACAGATTAGTTACACCATTTTCTTCAACTGTATAGCAGGTAAAACCTAACTGTTTAATGATGTCTTTTACAAGTTCCTGACAACCATTATCGTTAGGTGTAACTGATTCAATTCTAACTAGCTTTTGTGCAAGCTTAACTGTCTTTGAAAGCTCCATTTATAGATATCCTTATAAAATTTGTCTTTTATTATTTTCAGAAGATAAGTGGGGATTGTCAAACGTGAGGTGAGCTGTGCTTTGAGTCAGTGCACAAGAAACTGAAAATGATTTTTAAAAAAATAAAGCTCCTTGTTTTGGGCAAAGAGCTTTGAACCAGTTGGTGGATTTTTTTTAGTTTTCTGATTCTGCTTTTAAGTTTTCAACAGAATTATTGTTTTCCTCAGTCTTTTTATCGAACCATAAGAAGATGTTTGCAAGGATGGTACCTGAAATTGAGTGCCATACACATGAAACAGCTGAAGCAATAGCTGCTTCTGCTGAGGTTGGGAAGAACTTACCGCAAAGACCAGTTGCCAAACCAGCGTTCTGAACACCAACTTCGATTGATAAAGTTCTCTTTTTAGCTGTGCTCATACCAAAGAATTTAGCAGCAACATAACCTAAAACATAACCAAATGCATTGTGACAGAAGATGCAAGCAAAGATGATTAAGCCTGACTGTAAGAACTTGTCTCCATGAACTGCGATAACACCACCTACGATTAGAGCAAAACCAATTACAGCAACACCTGGCATTACCTGACGAACCTGCTTGAAGAACTCATACTTGTGGAACATGATATTGCATGATGAACCGATAGCTACAGGAATAATGGTAACTAACAGCATGAACTGGAACATGCTCCATGGATCGATATCAATTCTCTGACCAATTAACAGGTTAACTAATAATGGAGTAGCAACAGGCGCAATTAAAGTTGAAACTGTAGTCATACCAACAGAGAAAGCTACGTCGCCTTTGCATAAGAAAGACATGATGTTTGATGAAACACCACCAGGGCAGCAACCTACTAGAACTAGACCTAATGTTAGACCATCTGACAGGTTAAAAGTCTGGGCAATGAAAATTGCAAGTAATGGCATGATGGTAAACTGAGCTACAGCACCTACGAAAATATCAAAAGGTCGCTGAGCTAAAATTTTGTAATCCTGTCTACCTAAAGTCATACCCATTGAAAGCATAATTACACCAAGAATAATGATCTGGGTAGTACCCTTCACGAAAGTACAGGTTTGTGGAACAAAGTAAGCTAGTACAGCAGTACCAATCACGAATAAGGCAGTAAACTTGGCTAAGATCCTGCTTACAGCGATTAAAAATGACATTTTGATATTTCCTTAAGTAAAAATTTCCTATTGGCAAAAAATTAAAACTCCACGACTGAAGCGGTAGCAACAGATGGTTTAAAGTCCTGTTGAAAGGTGTTTCCTTAGAATTAGGTGAATACAGTTACAGGGGGTAGGTTGTCTGCAACAAAAGGGTGGTTTTGCACCCACTTGCCTTAAATCAGCCTGATAAGCTAGTTTAAAGGTCTTAATGGCATTGTGTGCCGAAGAGTATTATCTGTGGTATCAGATAACGGTAACAATAATATGACAAAACACCTGCATAATAAAGGTATTAACAAAAACATAGCTCTAGTTCATTGTAATGACGTGTAATTTTTATGAAAATTAATACCATCTGTGTTGGTAAAAGGATAATTTATTAAACATAACTTTACTCAAGGTTCAGTTTTGACTTTAGATATTTATGATATTTGCAGAAGCGTAAATAGAAGCATATTGAATATTTGCTCTCATTTCTTACTTTCTACATAGTTCTTTGTATCAATATCGTATGTATGTATGCTATTCTATGCCTTGTATAAAGAGGATAAATCAATTGATTAGCAAAGATAATCTGAAGACTTACTGCCAATACCCAATAAAAGCACTGTGCTCAGGAAGGTTCTATTTTGACGTGTTGTTTAAGTTAAAAGGAATGGGACTTGCGTACTTATTTATCATAAGTTTAGTCTTATCTATCCCTGCTACCATTAAGGTAAATGCAGTTTTAAATACTTTTAAAAGTATTGAATTACCGTCTCTAGTAGCTTCAATCCCTCCCAGCTATTTATCTGATGATGGAGTTTTAACACCAAAGAACAGTTCTGATGCCTACAAAGAAATAAAAACTTCTAAAGGCATGTTAGCAATTGTCTACAATGTAGATGATAAAAATATTGCTAATACAGAAAATCCTATAGTTGAACTCAATTCAAAAACTATTGCTGTAAAGTCAGGAGGCAAAGACACTGTTGTAGCATATACCGATCTCTTTGAGAAAGGTTCTGATTTTAATCCTGTTGAAGCAGCTTCTTTGGTAGATGATGTCTTTGGTGTTGCCAAAACTGTAATGTACTTTTTTATCGCAGGTTGGTTTTTCTTTATTTTAGCTTTTAATGCACTAGTCATTGCTGTTCTATCAAAGGCAATCTTCTTATTTGTAGGAAAAATGAAGACCAACTTTGTTAACGTGTTACGTATGTCTTCATTTGCAAATACGATTGTAGGTGTAGTTTTAGCTATTGAATTTTTCATTAACATAAAATTGTCATATGGTCTGGTATGCCTGTTGCCTATGGTTTATATGGGATTGTTTATAAAAGTCTTCAGATCAGAAATTGAAAATAACGGTATAGAGAATTTTGTAAAGAAATTTACTCCCGAAGGAACTAGAGTTAGAAACTACGGTTCAGAGGAATCAAACGAGAAAAAAGACCTTTCTGAATATACAAGTGGACTTAATTCAACTAGTAACAGGAAGTCATCAGAGGATAATATCGGTGCTGATGCAAACACAAGTATAAAAGACAGTTCTCAAAATAATAACAGTGACAAAGACAATGGTTCTTCTAATGATGAAAAAGGCGGACCAGGTTTCTTTGCTCCATAAATAACAGCTAAGGACACATCCATGAAAAAATTTTTGCTAACAGCATTTATAGGCGCTTTTATAAGTTGCAATGCGCAAGCTTTAGAAGTAACCGTAGATAATCAGACCAAGGCTACTGTGGTGATGGCTTTTTCTTATCTAGATAAAACTTCAAAAGAGTGGGTTGTGGATGGATGGTATAACGTAAAACCACAAAAGAAAGGTATTATTAACTTAGATACCGACAATGATATCTATTATCTTTACTCAGAGTTTTCAAACGGAAAGAAACTTGAAGGTGGTAATGGCTCAATCAAGTTAAAAGTGCAGGAGCGATCCTTCTTCTATAAGCAGAATGATGCTCCATCATCTTTAAACAGGGAAGTAAGTTTCTTACGCGCTCGTGGTAATTTAGGTAAAGCTGTAATTAAGATTAAGTAGTTTTCTGATTTTGAGAATATAAAGGCGATCATAAGATCGCCTTAAATATTTACAAACAATGAACCAGAAGGCTTATTCAGCCTTTTCTCCAAGCTCTAACCATAGCTTTGCTAACTCAAGATTATCCTCATAGGTCTGAGCACCGCCAGTAAAGCCTGATTTATGGATAAAGGTTAAATTCTTAAGCCCAGTAACTTTGTCTAGCTCAACATCATTTAAACCTCTCCACTCTTTAGGAGCAGAAAGTCTATTCTTAAATCTTTGTGCTTTAGATACAGGTAAAGACTGCACTCTCCAACGCATATTTCTATCAGGATATACTGCAATCAAGCAATCTTTAAATTCATCTGGGTGATTTAATACAGCCTGAGTCCAAGGTAATCTTTCATGGATGATAAGCATTGGACCTCCATGATAGAAAGATAAAACCTTATCAATACCGCTTTCAGTTGTAAGAGCATTAATTGCTGTATTTAAAAGAATAGTTCTCAGCATCTTTACTGTTGCAGCAAAGGCTTTGTCCTGTTCAGCTCCTGTTGCATTAGGAATGTTCATCATGGCAACAATAAAAGGAATATCAGGGGATGCCTGGTACAGTTCGTTTAAAGCACCAACAATCTCTTTTTCTTTAGGAGTATCCGCTTGAGAAATTTCATCAACATAAGCTGTTAATTGACCATTGTCATTTAAGTCAATCATGGTCATAAAATCAGTATCGATACGCTTGAATGATTCATCGATAACTTTTGCAGATGGATTAAATGGAAGCTCTTTTTTAGCAACAGCTTTTAAGTAATCGTGACCAAACTTTTTCCACATAAGACCTGCTGTGGCGTATTTAATCCCATTATCTCTGCTTAAAGTAAATTCTTTAGAATGGTGATCAAAATGCTTTTCGTCATTTTGATTTGAAACATCAATAATGATATCTGCTTTTTCTAGTTCTTCAGGATCTCGTGATCTTATGATTGAACTGTTTTCAAAAAGGTAGGTTAAAATGGCACAGGCTGTAGTTTCATCAGCATGAAAAGTGCCATTATGAGTTGCTATAATCATAGTCGCTCCTTAGCATAATATGATTTTATCACAGGCTAGGAGTTGTCCTAAAAAAAATCATAACAAAGCTTCAAATTTGTTAAGATATGCGAGCTTAAACCTTAGTCTTAAAAATGATCTTTAACCGAGTGTGCATTTACTATGAATAATTACAAAGTTTATTTAGCTCCATTAGAGGGATTAGCAGATGGTCCCATGAGAAAAGTTCTATGTGCACACGGTGGTTATGATCTGTGCTTTTCTGAGTTCATTAGAGTAACTGATCTGCCTGTTTCAGAGAAGACATTGTTACGTGAAGTTCCTGAATATCAAAATGACTGTAAAACCGAAGATGGAACCGATGTGCGTATTCAATTTTTAGGAGACAATCCGGATACTATGGCAAGGTCAGCTGTGCTTGCAAATAATCTTGGAGCACGTTCTATTGATATCAATTTTGGCTGCCCTTCAAGATTTGTTCATCACTCCGGTTCCATGCTCTTAAAGGAGCCTGAGCTATTGCATGAAATTGTAGAAACAGTAAGAGCAAAGTTAGATCCTGCTTGTGACTTGTCAGTAAAAGTAAGATTAGGTTTTTTAGATAAGAGTGAAGCGCCAACTATCATTAAAGCTATAGCTGTCGATGGTGTAAAAGAAATTACAGTTCATTGCAGAACCAGAAAAGATCTCTACAGAGTTGAAGCTTTAGACTGGTCTTGTATGAAGCCTTTACATGCATTGTGTCCAGGTATTACTTTAATTGCTAATGGAAATATAAACTCACGAAATGAAGCTTTAGAGTGCGAAAAACAAACTTTATGTGATCACTTTATGTGTGGACGAGGAGCATTTCCTGTTCCTAATATAGGTCATGTGATTAAAGAAAATGCAAAGCCTTTTTCATTAGCGCAGATCTTAAAGACAGATATTGAGGTAATCGAAGAGTTTTCAAAGTCTGACAGAACTGAAAAGATCGTTATGGATAGAGCAAAGCAGTTCTTAGGATATGCAAGAGTTCACAGAAAAGAGTTAAATCCTTTCTTTAAAAGATTTTGTCAGTGCGTAAGCGTAGGCGATGGGATAAAATTACTAGAAGATGAAATTAAAGCTTTGGAGAGTGAAACTGATGAAAAATATGATTGAATTAAAAACAAGAATTTCAAGATTTATAAGTAATTCATTAGTTTTAAGTTCATTTTTAGCAGGTGCTTTATATTCATTGGAAGCTACAGCTGTACAAGTAGCTTATTTTCCTCCTGTGCCTGAATCCTGGAATGTAACCGTAGAAGGGGATACTGTAGTTTACTCTTCACCAGTTAATAAAACACAGCCTACACCCAGTTCAACAATTCGTTTTACCTATTCAAAGAGAACCATGGGTAAAGATGCTAAAAAGGTTGTTGATGATTATGTAAATCAAAACCAGTGTAAAGAAGCTAAAACTCTAGGAAAAGGTTTTTATACAGCCTCTTGTCCAAATATAGGCCGAGATGTAGTTGTAATTGGTGAAGTAAACAATATGTACACTGTAGAGATCTCAGGAGACTACAACACAGTTTCATCAAATCTAATCAATGCTTATGTTAATTCAATAGTAAACGGCAAGAGGACTTTTGATAACAGAGATATTGGTGAACCTGTAAACAGCAATGAGTAGAAGACATTAGCTTAATTATTACAGAATAAGGAAGAAAGCTTTGCCGTAGTGATGACAAAGCTTTTTAATTTTTAGGTAAGTTTAGTTTTTGTTATTGTCTGAAATAGTAGTTTCTGCCTTATTCTCTTGATCTTTATGAGAGTTATTAGAACTTACAGTCTCAACACTAGTGCTACCTTTTAAATAAGGAATTAGTTTTGCACACAGAGGAATAAAGAAATGGACGGTAGGTCCAGTGCATAAAGCTGCAAACAAGGTTCCTTCTCTAACACCTTCGATAGCACTAAATTCAGTTAAGAACAAAGACAAAATAACAGCTGATGTAACTAAGAAAATATCAAAGAATGTTTTTACAAAGCTAAAGCTCTTTTTAACAATAGGGTGGAAGACCTTAATAAAGTATTCTCCAGGTACCATTGCTACATTAGCTGTAACAGATAAGGAGACAGCTAAAGCTAAAAGTCCAGTACCGAACACAACTAAAAACCAGCTAGCAAAGTAGCTAATTTCGGTTGGCAGAATAAATACTAATACGTCAGTTGAAATGTCGATCATAAAAGAGAAAACGAAGCATACAGGGATCTGCATTACTAATTTGCTTATATGATCTTTTAACTTCTCTGAACCGATGCAAATAAACATAATCTGCAAAACAATCAGAAGAATATTAAAAATAAAGGCTGTGTCACCTAATGTAAAAGTTGAATGAAGCGATAATACATAGTATGTTGACGAAATTGGTGTAGTACCAATTTTCGCAAAAGTGATGCACGCAATAGCTGTACCCTGCAAAACTACAGAGAAAAAAAACAGCACATATCTTTTAAATAATTCTGATTTGCTCATAGTTTTTTTGCTACTTTTAATTGTATTTGAGCTTACAAATGTAAGTATGAGAAAAAAATACATCCCCGAGTAAACTTACATACTCAGGGAAACATCTTTTATGACAAGAAATTCTTTTTTGATTTAGCGGGCGCGGAAAGTAATGCGACCCTTGGTCAGATCGTAAGGAGTGATCTGTACGGTTACTTTGTCACCAGTTAAGATTCTGATGTAATTTTTACGCATTTTGCCTGAAATGTGAGCCATTACGATGTGGCCATTATCTAGCTGAACGCGGAACATGGTGTTAGGCAGGGTCTCAAGAATAGTGCCCTGCATTTCAATGCTTTCTTCTTTTGCCATATTTAATAAAAGTTTATACCTATAAAAAACAATTTATGTTTAAAAGGTTACTGTTAACCTGCTTTTAAACGAGCGCTATTATACAACAAATTTTGCGTTACTAATCACAAATGTCATAAATGTGCTTTATGGTGAGAAAGATTTATCCGTTTACATCTTAAAAATTAGTATTTACTTGAATGAACAACTCTTTTTGTGACCTCGTTTACAGGCAATTTTGTAGTACTTTCGAGCCATCTCAAGATCTTTTTTTGTGCCACTTCCATGCAAATATGAATATCCGACGCTAGAACATGATTTAACATCATTAAGTTCACAGCCTTTAAAAAAGTATGAAAATGCCATATTTGGATCATGGTATTTCCCTTTACCTTTTACATACAGCCATGCGCGATTACGGCAGGCTTGACCGACATTTAAGTCACAGCCTTTTTCAAAGTATTTTGCAGCAGTACCTTTATTCTGTTTTATTCCTTTTCCATATTCATATAAGAAACCTGCACTATTGCATGCTTTGCCATCATTAAGAGCGCAACCTCTTTCAAAAAGGCTTAATGACGTCTTGATGCTTTTTACTACGCCATTTCCATATTCATACATGAAACCTAGGTTGTAACATGCCTTAGATATATTGCTGTCACAGGCGCTCTCATAGTTAGATATAGCTTTTTTGAGATTTCTTTTTGTACCTAAGCCGTAGTTATTCATGACACCCGAATAAAGACAGGCTTTTCCTTCACCTTGTGCACAGTAGTCATTGAAAGTTGAAAAGATTTTTTTTAGATCAGTTGATAAAGTTCTGTGGTTAAATGATGCGATTGTCTCATCTAAGGAATTAAAACTGTTATTAGCAGCCGAGGTGTTCTTGTGTATATCAGTTTGCAGATTGTTAATTTTATTGAAACTATCCTTATCATCAGGTAAATAGATTAAAGCTCCACAAGAAAACATATCATCAAGGTCGCAACCTGCTGAATACATTTGTTCAGCTTTCTTCAAATCAGCATTCTCAGAGTTTTCGTAATAAACGCCTGCTTGACCACACGAATTAGCCCTACCTTCATTACATTCTTTTATAAGAAAAGATATATCGGAGGTCTCAGCACTTGAGAAAATTGAATAAGAGAAAATTAAAACTAAAGCAAAGGAATGTTTTTTGATGGTCATAGTTTGATGATAAAAGTAATAAACAATTTGTATAAAAGAAACGACAAATCAAGCTTAAGTTTATTCTTTATTATTCTTGTAAACTAGATTTTTATATAAAAGTTTGAGCTTGGTATCACCTATAAAATACTGTAATTCATTTTGTGTTTGTAAAACATTATGATATTGTTGTAATGTAACGTTTTTAATAACAGTTTTAACAATAGTTTAAAAAAAATCGTCACAGAATTTTTTACAAATTCGGAGAAAGCATGACATTAAAAAAAGTTGTCATAACAGGCTTGGGTATTGTTTCATCAATCGGTGTCGGTGTAGATGCAGTACTAAAGTCACTAAAGGAAGGTAAATCAGGTATCAAAAAATCTCAGGACTTCGTGGACAGACAAATGCGTTCACAGGTAGCAGGTTTAGTTGATATTGACCTTAAAGAATTTATTGACCGTAGAGCATTACGCTTTATGGGTGAGGCTGCTGCATATTCTTATATAGCAATGAAAGAAGCTATAGCAATGGCTGGTCTTACAGAAGAAGATATTAGCAATGAAAGAACTGGTCTGTTTACTGGTTCTGGTGGTGGTGATACTAAAGCCATCGTAGATGCAGCTGATATTCTACGTGAAAAAGGCGTAAAAAAGATTGGCCCTTATGCAGTTCCTAAGGCAATGAGTTCAACCACCTCAGCAAACCTAGCAACTGCATTTAAGATTAAAGGAGCATCTTTATCTGTAAGTTCAGCTTGTTCTACTTCAGCTCACTGCATTGAATTAGCTTGTGATGAAATTGCTTTAGGTCGTCACGATATTATGTTCGCAGGTGGCGGTGAATCAGCAGATTGGACAATTTCATGTCTGTTCGATGCAATGGGAGCTCTGTCTAAAGGATATAACGATACTCCTGAGAAAGCATCCAGACCATATGACGCTAACCGAGATGGTTTCGTAATTGGTGCCGGAGGTGGCATTTTAGTTCTAGAGTCAGAAGAACACGCTAAAGCACGTGGGGCAAATATTATCGCGGAAGTTGTAGGCTTCGGTGCCACCTCTGATGGCTATGATATGGTGGCTCCATCAGGTGAAGGCGCAATGCGTTGCATGAAGCGCGCTCTAGAAGGATGTGATTACAAGATTGATTACATCAATACTCATGGTACCTCTACTGTTTTAGGTGATCTAAAAGAGCTTGAAGCTATTAGAGAAGTATTTGGAGATAACTGTCCACCAATCTCATCTACTAAGTCTATGACAGGTCATACCTTAGGTGCTGCTGGTGTAAGTGAAGCTATCTTTAGTCTTTTAATGATGCAAAATGATTTTATTGCTCCATCAATAAACGTCGATGAATTAGACGAACAGGCTAAAGGCTTTGATATTGTAGCTAATAAGGCAAGAGAAGCTAAACTTGAGACTGTCATGTCAAACAGCTTTGGCTTTGGTGGTACTAACGCATCCTTAGTTCTGCACAAATACCATGGCTAAAGATACTTTAAGATTAGATAAAGCCGTATCACATAACTTCGATGTCCCTCGCTCATATGCTGCCAAGCTTATTAAGGCAGGGGATGTTGAAGTTGATGGTGAAGTAATTGCAGATCCTGCCGCAAAAATCTCCATTGAGGCTGACATTGTCATTGACGGCAATGAAGTGTCAGTGTCAGATGGCTTTAAAAAGCGCATCTTTATGCTGAATAAGCCAAATGGCTACGTTTGTGCTGACAGGGATAACAATAACCCAATTGTTATCAATATCTTTTCAGACATTCCAAAGTTTACACAGATGCATTGTGTTGGTCGTCTTGATATTGATACTACTGGTCTTATTATTGTCACTGATGATGGCGATCTTAATCATAAGATCACCTCTCCAAAAACTGGTGTTACCAAGACCTATAGAGCAGTTACCAAAGAGAAAATCTCTGAGCACGATATAGAGCATTTTGCTAAAGGCTTAAAACATCCTGAGGAAAAGACTCGTTATAAGAGCGCATTACTTGAGATTATATCTGATAATGAAGCTTTAGTTACCGTAACTGAAGGTCGTTTTCATGAGGTAAAACGTCTTTTTGAATGTGTAGGTAATGAGGTTTTAGAGTTAGAAAGATTGTACATTGGTCAATTAAGACTCGATGAGGATCTTGAAGAGGGGGAGTACAGAGAAATATCTGATGAGGATATCGAGTTAGTGTTCACTCCATATAAAGACTTTAAAAAATAAGCTTTAGAAATCCTTTCAAAAATAAGCCTATACTGAAAAGCATAGGCTTAATCTTCATTTACTACTTACTTTATCTTTTAGTATCCAGCTGCCTTTAAAAGTGCATTACCAGTACTTTTTGCTTTTCTGTTAGCAATATAGTCTTTTACCACACCATTCTTGTCACAAACAAAGGTTACTGTCTCATGAACATTTCTGCCAATACTCTTGATCACCTCATAATTATAAACATACATGGTGTCTTCACCAGAGTTTAAGGTTTTATCAGGAGCGCCAAAGGTGGTCATTAGTACATCAGTGGTAGTTTCTCCTTTAGTGATAGACTGTAACTGTCTGTCGGTGATCCTTGTTCCCATTTGATGATTGAACATTGAGCATCCGCTAACGTTTACTAACAGACAGATTGCAAATATTGCTGATAAGAACTTCATAATAACCTCACTATTGATTTTGTTCTGTACCTTGAACAGCCTGCTCTTGAGCTAGCTTGAACTGATGCTTGTTGTAGAAAAATAAAATGATCATGCCAATAGGCGCAATTACAAAACTAAAGCACAACAAGATTGCATAAGAGATGTACTTATAGGTTAGAAATAACAGGGCATTTGAAATTATTACATTATTACCCATGACAAATTCAACGATACTTTCGTAGGCAAATCTTGAAAAAGGGTAAAGAATGAGTAGAAACAGTGCTCCTGCTATGTAACTTAGAATACCAATTACAGCTGTTCCAGTTGAGATCTCTGGATTTGAAAAAACGACGTAAATCTGTAATCCAATGATAATGACAGGAACGATGGCCCCCAGGACAAAGTGTCTCCAATAATATGAAGGTTTTAAACCTCTCAATGCAAAAGCTACGATTTGTTGCCAAAAAGACATAAGTTCTCCTAATTTATAAAAAAGTATGTATATTTTATTTAATCAGTATTTTTTTTTGTCGCATCTGTCACAGATCCAAAATTTGATATGTAATCGCACGCTTTTAGCGCGAAGCATAAAAAATGTTGTAAGAATTTTAAAAACAGTGATACTTATCAAAGAATTGAAAACAAACAATTAACAAATTTAGACATGTAACGTTAACAGAACTCTTCCATCTTTACCTCTGAGAATAATAAAAATAAGAGGTAAGCTACTATGTTTAAATTAGCAATAATTTTATCTTTGGTAATACTATCGTCGTTTAACGTTTATGCTCAGGAAAAGGAGCAGATTGAGGTTTGGAAAGAGCCGTCAAAATCTTTTGCAATTACTAAAGCCATAGCCGATTTCGAAGCTATCAATGATTGTGAGATTAAATTAAGAGAAATATCTTCAAAACAGTTAGATGTCTTAAAAGAGCATATCAAAAATGGTGAACGAATTCCTGATGTGATGGTCACCATCTCTGACAAATTTGGACAAGCACAAGAAGATCATCTGCTGATGCCTTTAGATTTCATGACAATTGACAGGAAAGATTATCTTGATGAGGCTGTGGGTGCTTTTACAGAGTCAGGAAAAATCTATGCATCCCCTCGGTCAATTGAGACTTTGGTTGTTTATTACAATGCCGATCTTATCAAATACCCAGCAGAAACTTTAGCAGAATATGAACAGCTTGCTAAAGACAATAAAAACAAAGATCGCTTGAGCCTTATAGGAAAGTTTGACGACATCTATTATGCTTATGGTTTTATCAGGGGTAATGGAGGATATGTTTTTGGTAGAAATCCTGATGGCTCTATAAACGTCAATGATATTGGCTTAGATTCAGAAGGGGCAATGAAAGTTTTAGCTGAACTTACAGAATATGCTAGAAACTGCATTCCACAAGATATTTTTGAGAAAAAAGGTGAAGCCATTATTGATAAACTCTTTACCTCAGGAAGAGCTATTGCTGTAGTCAATGGTTCTTGGGCTTTAGAAAAATATGCTAAAGCAGGAATCAACATTGGTATAGCTCTATTACCAAAACTTAAAAATGGACGTAGATTAGCTCCATTTTTTGGAGTGAAAGGTTATACCATCCCTGCTCAATCTTTACATAGCGAGCTTGCTCAAAAGTTTATTCAGTTTCTAAACAGACCTGAGTATGCAGAGGACAGATACTTCAAGAAAGCTGAGCTTCTGCCTATTAGGACTGTCTTAAATGAATCCTTTATTAAATATGATGATTTGGCAAGTACCTTAGTCAATGAAATTAAGTTCTTAGAGCCTATGCCTAATATCAATAAAATGAATGATGTTTTGGGTGACCTAAATTACGCTCTAAACAGAACCGTTTTATACGGTATTCCATATAAGTCAACTTTTAAAAACGCCAAAATCAGAATTGAACAGTATTTGTATCAATAGAAATTGACAAATTGACATCGAAAATCTTACAGATAAAGAAATTTGTCACAGAAAAATATCCTAGACAAAAGTAATATTGCGATAAATAACATAAGGATAAATTTTTAGTCTAGGAATTTTTTAATAAATGGGTAAAATATTTACAATTTTGTCATTAAGATTGCGATTTTTTTAGGGCAAAAAATTATTTTAACTTTCTGAATATATAAATTGGGTGTCTATGAAAAAACTGTCAAAACTCACTTTATGCGCATTTCTTTTATCAGTAAGTACTGCATCAATTGCAGAATCAAGATTAGTTGTTTGGGAAGATAGTGGCAAAGGTTACGGTATTGAAAAGGCTGCCAGAAACTTTGCTAAAGAAAATGGTTGTGAAGTTGTTATCGAACAAAAAGATTCTATAAAGCATGTAGATATGGTTTCAGAATTAAATCAAAAAGGTGAGAGTACACCTGACATCTTTATTGCAATTTCTGATCAGATTAGTGGTGCAGTAAATAAAGGTTTAATCACTAAGTTAGACAGATTTTCTTCTGATACAGAGAAGGCAAAGTACATACCTTTAGCAATTGATGCTTTTAGTCATAACGGAGAGCTCTATGCAGTACCCCGTTCAATTGAATCCTTAGTGGTTTATTACAATAAGGCTTTACTAGAATATCCCTATGAGTTTATGGATGATTACCTAAAATTCAATGACAAGATGCTCTCAGAAGGAAAATATGGTCTTATCGGAAAGTTAGATCAATTTTATATTTCCTATGGTATCTTCAGTGGATATGGTGCCTATGTCTTTGGCAATAAAAATGGCAGATATAATCCAGATGATATTGGTTTAAATAATGATGGTGCCGTAAAAGCATTACAATTTATTACCTCATATTCAAAGTATCTTCCAAAGGAAGTTTTAACTAGTAATGGTTTTGCTGCTGTGGATAATTACTTTAAAGAAGGCAAGGCTGCCGCTGTAATCAGTGGACCATGGGCTTTAGGTGATTATGCTAAATCTGGTGTGGATTATGGTGTAGCTCCGTTGCCTATTCTTCCAAACGGTCAAGCAATGCGTCCGTTTTATGGTGCAAAGGGCTATGTAATTTCTTCAAAAACAAAGAATAAAGATCTTGCAGAAAAGTTTTTAGAGTACATCAACAGACCTGAGTATGCTCTGATTCGTTATTCAGAGATTGCTGAGCTTCCTCCTATTAAAGCAGTATTAGATAATCCTTTAATTACTAATGACGATTTTGCTAATGCAATTGCAATTCAGATTAAGAATGCAGATGCAATGCCAACCGTACCTGAATTTTCAAAAGTATGGGATCCTATGGGCAATGCAATTTTAAAATCAATTTCAGGTGATGAAGAGCCAAAGAATGCTCTAAATATGGCAGTATACGAGATAAAAGATAACGAATAATCTCATATACAAAAAGACCTGACTTCTGTCAGGTCTTATGAGGCCACGGCAAATACCGTGGCTTTATTATTTCTGTTTACTTATTTTTCAAGCCAAAAATTACATTTGCTACATCATCGTAGGTATCTGCAAAGTAGTAATGAACTCCTTCAGTTACCTCTTTTGGTAACTCTTTTACATCATCTTCATTTGCTTTAGGACAAATGATATTCATAATGCCCATACGACGAGCGGCAATAGTTTTCTCTTTAATTCCGCCAATAGCTAAGACTTGACCTGTAAGAGAAAGTTCTCCTGTCATAGCAAACCCTTTTTTAGGAGCCTTGTTCATAGCTAAAGACAAGAGGCTAGATGCTAGTGTTACACCAGCTGATGGTCCATCTTTTGGAGTTGCTCCTTCTGGTACATGAACATGGATGCAAGCCTTTTTAAAGAAGTCTTTCTTCTGCGGACAATATTTAGCAATATGACCTTGAATAAAGCTGTAAGCAATGTGGGCTGACTCTTTCATGACATCGCCTAAAGAGCCTGTAAGCTCAAAGCCTTTGCCTTCATTGTTTACCTTTGCTGATTCTATAGGTAAAGTTGCGCCGCCTACAGAAGTCCATGCAAGACCTGTAATTACACCAACACCTTCTAAGTGTTTTTCGCGCTTAAAAGGAGCTGTACCTAAATAATTGAATAAAGAGTTTGCAGTAACGGTAACTGATTTGTCTCCTTCTAAAAGCTTTACAGCTACTTTTCTTATAATCTTATCAATAGCTCTCTCAGTTGATCTCATTCCACTTTCACGAGCATATTCTTCGATGATCTTCTTTAAGACTGCATCTGAAAGCTTGATTTGAGATTTCTTCATATGGGCTTTTTCAAGTCCCTTAGGAATTAAGTGCTTTTTAGCAATAGCAAGCTTTTCTGATGCTATATATCCAGACAATCTTATAGGATCCATTCTGTCTAAAAGAGCATCTGGAATAGTATCTGTAGTGTTGGCTGTACAGATGAACAAGCACTTAGACAAGTCTAATCTTTCATCAAGATAATTATCCATGAAAGAATTGTTTTGCTCAGGATCAAGTGTTTCTAGTAAAGCTGCTGCAGGATCTCCCTGATAAGATTTTGTGAGCTTATCAATTTCATCGAGCATGATAACAGGGTTCATTACACCTGTTTCTCTTAAAGCCTGCACAAATTTACCAGGCATTGCTCCAATGTAGGTCTTACGATGACCTTTGATTACAGAATCATCTCCTACACCACCTAAAGATAATCTGTAAAAAGGTCTGTTCAGAGCCTTTGCAATTGACTTACCAATAGAGGTTTTACCTACACCAGGAGGTCCTACGAACAGCAAAATTGAGCCATTAGTTGTGCCTTTTAGTGCACCTAAGGCTAAAAATTCAATGATTCTGTCTTTAACATCCTTTAATCCTTCATGATCAGAGTCTAAAACAGAACGTGCTTTTGCAATATCAATTTCTTCTTTTGAATACTTGCCCCAAGGAATTGAAGATAAGATATCCAAATAGTTTCTGGTAACACCATACTCAGGAGAGGAGCTGTCTAACATACTGAATTTCTTAATCTCCTTATCAAATCTCTTTTTGATAAGTTCAGGAGGAGTAAGTTTCTTCATACGAGCAATAAACTCGTCTGCTTCAGTATAGCTGTCAGCTCTAGTTCCTAACTCTTTTTGGATCTCTTTTAACTGTTCTTTTAAGACATATTCTTTCTGTCTTTTAGAAAGCTTATCGTTAACAGAACTCTTAATCTCATCTTGGAGTTTAGCAGCTTTAAGCTCTTTTTTAATAATAGCTTGAGCTTTCTTTAATCTTTCTAAAAGATCAATGGTATCTAAGATGTCTTGCAGATTCTTAGCTCTGGTTGTGGTTACAGAAGCAGCACAGTCTGCTAACAAAGAAGGATCATTCTGATCAAATCTTAGTAGATACTGACGCATCTCATCTGTGTACATTGGATTTAAAGGCAGTAACTCCTGAAGAGATGATACTAAGTTCATAGCAAGAGCTTTTACTTTTACCTCAGCCTCAGAACCAGCCTCTGGTTCAATGTTCTGAGGGTAAACTACAACAGCTCTTAATTCTTTATCAAATTTAGTCCATTCTTTGATTTGGACGCGACATAAGCCTTCACATACAAAGTGGACTTCACCAGGAACACTCTTTGCGTGTAGAAGTCTTACTAAAGTACCAGTTTTAGGAAAATCAGTTGGAGTGATTGAACCTTTCTTTTTGTACTTTTCATCAATTGCAAATAAGGCAAAAGATTTTGATTGTGATCTTGCAATCTCAGTAATCAGATCTTCCCATTCACCCTTGATTTGGACAGGGCAGATCTGTGAAGGCATAACCGGTCTGCCAAAAACGGGAATAACAAATACTTCTTCAGGTGATGGTTCTGAGACAGAAATATTTGATTTTTCGTTAACTGATGGAGTATCACAGTTATCTTTAGCATCCTCAGTTTGAGGAGCCATTTTGGTGATAACCTCCGCAGTTTTTTTATCGATATTTTCTTTTAATGAACGTAGTTTTTTCTTGAGCTCATTTAGATCTTCTAAAGTGATTTCAAGATTATCTTTCTTGTTATCGTCCATGATTATATATACCTTTTTGATCCTAGTTTACTCATCTTCACATGGGGATTTGCGTATTTAATTTCAAGTGTTTAATAAGATAAAGATAAGAATTGAACTACAGACTGAACATTGGAGGTTTTTTTCTTCTCAATGGCAAAACTTTGTTTGCATGGTTGGTTATCTAGTCTAATAAATAAGGAGTTTTGCTATGACAATGAAATCTCTTGAAAATCCGGTTAAAAAATACCTGCACAAAGACGGAGCTTTTTATTAACTTTTACAAACAGCATATATAAGCCTATATAATTCTTGCATCATAATAAGGAGAAAGTTCATGTTTCAAAAAGAACAGGCAGTTTCACGTCTAATAGAGATCTTAGTAGAGTACATTCCTAATCTAAAAGGTCAAATTGATGATTTTTCAAAAGATTATTTTGCTCAAAGAGCTCTTCTAAGAGGTCTTATGAATATGCATTCTGAGAAAAATCCACTACCCGAGGAGTTCTTTTCTCTGCAAGATGAATTGCTTCAACAGGAGTTATCTGAAAAGCAATTAAAAGATGTTAGCTCTTTAAAACCATGTCTTCTCAATCAGAATGTTTTTGTATACACAGGAGATATCACTGCTTTTAAAGCTGATGCTGTTGTAAACAGTGCTGAGGCTAATTTATTAGGCTGTAAACAGGCAGGACACAACTGTCCTGACAATGCTCTGCATTCAGCAGCAGGCTTACAGTTAAGATTTGAATGCGCATCCATCATGCAAGGTCGTGATGCTCCTGATGGATGTGCAATAGCAACAAGAGCATACAATCTTCCATATGGAATGGTAATTCATGTTGTAGGTCCAAAAGTTACCTTTGAAGTAACTCCCGATGATATTGAGAATTTGAAAAAGTGCTATCATGGCGCTTTAAAAATAGCAAAAGATCACGGTTGCAAATCAATTTTGTTTACACCTATTGCAACAGGTACTTTAGGTTTTTCAATGCAGAAAGCTGCTAAAGTTGCTGTAGATACAGTGATCTCTTTCTTAAAAGATCCTCAAAATGATCTAAAAGTGATCTTTTTTGTGTCACAAGAGCGCGATCGTATAATATACGATAACCTGCTCAGTCCTCACGAGGAAAAGAATGGTGATCTTCATCCTTTCTTCAATATAAATTTGTTCTAGCAAACAAAACTAGGAATATTTAAATATAACTTATCATGAATAAGATTATTCATCAGATAACTTCAAAGTTAAATAACTTACCAAAGAACTCACTTCAAGCATTAATCGGTGCAGTTGTAGTAGCTGTAATTGTTGTGATTGCAGTGTTTTTCTTTATGGGAGGCCATCTACACCTCAAGAGCAGTTTAAAGAAAACATTAAAATTTTAGTATCTACAGATAAATATCTTGATCAGAAGGTATCAGGTTTCAAGTTTTCAGACAGCAAAAAAGGGCTTTTAAAGAAGCATTACAAAGAGATTTTTGATGATGAAATGATTGACTATTTAACCAGAGAGTTAGATAAAAAAGGTTTATTTGCAAATAATAACTAGAATAAGAATCAGTCTTTACGGTTGACAATTTCAATACAGATCTTAGATTCATTGCGCTTACATGGGTTAAAGCGTTTAACTCCAGATGACAGAGAAAAGAGCATGGTATTTAACAGGTACTTAGTTAAAACTCTTTCACCTCGTGATTGCAAGATGTTTGTAAATGCAGACAGAAGATTGTTCGCTTCAAGCTCTTTTCAATCAGGTTCAACAAGAGCTTTTGAGAAGATGACAGATGAAGAGTATGCAGATTACCTCTCATTACTGAGAAAAGAATTTAGGGCAGATATTAGAGATAATCCTAAGAGAGTTTATCTTACAGAAGTTCAAAAGGAAAAGATCCAAGCTTTATTATCAGAAGCAATCGATCAAGAACTTAACAAGCTGCCATCAGGTTTAATAGCAAGACTTCAGAGAGCTGCAGATGATTTAGACAGAGCAAATCCTGTTGATGTATGTAAGTTTGTAATAATTGTCTTTGATGCCGCAGCTTCAATTACTAATCCTGAAGATAGAGATCTTGTAAATAAGTTTTTGTTGACTGACTAATTAGAGCAAAACATACATAGAAAAAAATAATTTCAGCTAGAACATAAAAATGAGCAGGACCACTCATTGGTTCGTTTCTAGAAATAGATCCTGCTTTTTTAGTTACGATGTCAAAGAGGTAACTACAGAACAGAGTTTACTTTGCTTTAGATTTCTTACCGAATAATAGAGATGTAATTACACCTGTTGATAGTGCAATGGCAATTACAAACAAGGATGTATACACATCAATCTCAAATCCAACTCCAAATAACTGTAATGAAGCAGATGCCACTAGTTTAAAGGCTACGAAGAACAGTAATACAATCACAGCCTTCTCAAGATATACCAGAGCGTTTCTCAATGCATCAAGGATAAAGTACATAGAGCGAAGACCTAATATGGCAAAAATCATACAGGAGTACACAATGAAAGGATCTTTAGATACTGCAATTACAGCAGGTACTGAGTCAAAAGCAAACATCACATCAGAAGTCTCGACAATTGCTAGACATAAGAATAATGGAGTTGCATAAATAAGACCTTTTCTCTTTAACACAATATGCTTATTCTCTTCTTTTTTGAGCTCCTCATGAACATGAGAGTTTGAAACAAAAAAATTATGACCGACTAACTTTGGGTATAGCGGAACAAAGAACTTTACAAATTTATATGCAGGGTGATTTGAGAAATCAGACATTTCATCGTTATCTTTTTTCTTAATCATTAAGAGTGCAGATAGGGCAACCATAAAGGCAAAGATAAATTCTACATAAGCACCTAAAGAGAAGAGTCCAGTACCAATTAAAACAAAGATAAGTCTGAAGACAACAGCGCCTAGAACCCCCCAGTATAAAACTCTATGAGTGAAACCAGATTTAATGCCAAACCAGGCAAATACAGCAATGATGGCAAAGAGGTTATCTACTGATAGTGCCATTTCAAAGGCATAACCTGCAAAGTATAATGAGGCAACCTCAGGGGAGAAGTGGACGTACATAAATCCTCCGAAGCATGCGCCTACCGCTACCCAGAAAAAAGACCAAAAGGTAGCTGCTTTTAGTGAAATTGGTTTATCAGCTCTGTGTGCCCAAAGATCAATTAAAAGACCAACAATTGCAAGTAGAGTAAATATAGCAATTGATTCAGGTTCTAAACCAATGTGTGGAGTGTTTTCCATACTAAGTCCTTAGTTTAATGCATCTTTTATTAGGCATTTTTATCAGGGACATATCATACATCCAAATCAATTCTTAGTATAAGGTAAGTTTTGTCAGCTAGAGCTAACTTGCTTTAATACTGATCAAATGATCACACTCTAAAAAGAAAGAAATGATAACAGCGCATTGAGTGTTGGATCTAAAGAGAGATTTATTGAAGGATAAACTAAGATAGCCTTCTTTACAGAAGGCTAAAAGAATGAATTACTTTACGAAATTATAATCTTTTAAAGGATTGCCTGAGATGTAACGAGAGGTTGCATCTGCTAAAGGAGACTCATCAAAGCAACTTGTAGTTCCCTTATGACAGGTAGGACCATCGGGACGGGCTAAAACTAAGAGAGTATCCTTGTCACAGTCACAGGTGATTGATCTCATATGAAGAAAATGACCTGATTCTTCGCCTTTTGTCCAAAGCTTTTGTCTTGTTCTTGAGAAGAAGGTTACAAAACCTGTATCTAAAGTCTTTTGTAAAGATTCTTTGGTCATATAGCCCATCATCAGCACCTGACCGGTTTGGCAATCCTGAACAATTGCAGGCATTAAACCGTCAACTTTTTCGAAATCTAATTCATCTATGCTTTGGAAGCCATGAAAATATCTAATCACGGATGCAAACTCCTTTTGATCTTAAATAGTTTTTAAGCTCTGGAATATGAATGGTACCTTTATGGAAAACAGAAGCTGCAAGAGCACCATCTGTATGAGCAATTTCAAAGGCTTCATAGAAGTGTTCCATAGTACCGGCGCCACCTGAGGCAATTAAAGGTACTTTACAGATTTCACGTACTTTCTTTAACTGCTCAAGATCGTAGCCTTTTCTCATACCATCTTGATTCATCATATTCAAAACGATTTCGCCAGCTCCTCGCTTTTGCACTTCTTTAACCCAGTCAAGTGTATTCCATGTAGTGGTTACAGTACGAGATACGTCACCAGTATACTGTTTTACCTGATACTGGTTGTTTTCAGCATTAAAGTAGGTATCAATACCTACAACAACACATTGCACACCAAACTTGTCTGCTAATCTTGTAATAAGCTCAGGATTGGCAAGAGCAGGAGAGTTAATTGAGATCTTGTCAGCTCCATAAGCTAAGATGGTTCTGGCATCTTCTACTGACTTAATGCCTCCTGCTACAGCAAAAGGAATATTGATAACCTCAGCTACTTTAGCAACCCATGACTTATCAACGCGACGGTTATCAGAGGATGCAGTAATATCGTAGAAAACCAATTCATCTGCACCTTCATCAGCATAGCGTTTAGCTAAATCGATGATCGAGCCCATAACTTCGTGGTTGCGGAATTGAACTCCTTTTACCACGACGCCATCACGTACATCAAGACAGGGAATTATGCGTTTTGCCAGCATTTAACAGCCTCCTCAACGCTGAATTTGCCTTCTAGTAATGATCTGCCTAATACAACTGAGTGAGCACCAGCTTTAGCAACTGCCTCAATATCAGCTAATGATGAAATACCACCAGATGCAATGATGTCTAAATCAGGGTATTTCTTGTACAGCTGAGCATACAGATTGTTGTTAGCACCTTTCATCATACCGTCACGGCTGATATCAGTTACTAGAACATGCACAATATGGTATGGAAGGTAGTGTCTTAGGATTTGATCTAAAGTAGTATTAGAAGTCTTTAGCCAGCCATGGGTTGCCACATATGGAACTCCATCGTTTAGGCGAACATCCAAGGCTAGGGTAAAGTGTTCAGGACCAAAGTAGTTTAACCAACCACGAACTAATTCAGGATGTTTTACAGCAACTGATCCTACAACAACTTTTTCTACGCCTAGATTTAAAAGATTCTCAATATCAAAAGCAGAACGAATACCACCTCCAGTTTGAATTGGAAGAGGAGAAGCTTTGACAATCTTTGATATTAGAGCTCTTTGTCTGTAAATAGGATCTTTAGCACCGTCTAAATCAACGATATGGATAAGCTCAGCGCCTTGATTAGCTGCATCAAAAATTCTTTTAATGGGATCAACATTGAAAACAGTTTTCTGAGCAAAATCGCCCTGTTTTAGGCGTACTACGTGTCCACCTGAAAGATCTAAAGCAGGAATAATCATGATTGCTCCTAGAAATTGTTAATGAAATTGCTTAACAGTTTTTCACCAGCTTGAGATGACTTCTCTGGGTGGAACTGAACACCCATAAAGTTGTCTCGACCGATAGCAGATGAGAATGGTACGCCATACTCTGTTGTGCCAATTGTATATTGACCTACCTGCATTGCAAATGAATGGTCAAAATAGAAATAAGCATCCTGTTTTATACCGTCGAATAATGGATGATCAGTATGACGTACTGTATTCCAGCCCATATGAGGTAAACGCAAGCCTGTATCAGGAATTTTTACAACATGAGAAGGCACAATGTCTAAGCATTTAATTACTTCACCTGCTACATTCAAAGGAACCTCAGATGAGTCTGTTGCCTGAATTTGCATGCCTAAACAGATACCCAAAAGAGGCTTTTTAGTGTTGAGAATAAAATCATAAAGTTTAAATTTCTCAATACCATCCATAACCGCACAAGCTGTACCTACTCCAGGTAAAACCAGTCTGTCAGCATCTTTCATCTTATCTGTGTCAGATGAGATCACAGCCTCATAACCTAATCTTTTAAAGGCCTGAACTACAGAATTAAGATTAGCAGAGCCTGTATCAATGATGTAAATCTTCATGGTTAGAGCTTTCCTTTTGAAGATGGTAATTCATTGCCATGACGAGCAAGAGCAACTCTCAGTGCACGACCAAAAGCCTTAAATAAAGCTTCTATCTGATGATGTGCATTTCCTTCTGAGACGTACATATGTAGGGTAAGACCTAAAGCTACTGATAAAGACTCAAAGAAATGAGGTACCATCTGAGCTGACATCTGACCTACTTTGTCACGTGTAAATTCTGCATCAAAATCAAACTTCACGTGAGGACGTCCTGATATGTCTAAAGCAACAGTGACATTGTCATCATCTAAAGAATCTGCAAAGACTTTTGCGTAGACTTCATCCATAGGAAGCACGAAACCAAATCTGCCTATGCCGCGTTTATCACCTAAAGCTTTCAGAATAGCCTGACCTAAAGCGATACCCGTGTCTTCAATAGTATGGTGATCATCAACATAGAGATCTCCTTTTACCTTAGCATTGATAGAAAAACCACCATGAGTTGCAATCTGATCAAGCATATGATCAAAGAAACCTATGCCTGTATCAAAACTTGAATTACCTGCATGATCAAGATCAACAGTGATTGAAATCTGAGTCTCACGAGTATTTCTTTCTACTGTAGCAATACGGTGTAGGGTGGTAAGAGAATCTGCTATCTTATCCCATGACATAGTCTTAGGATTGTATTGGATAGGAGTAATTCCCATGTTTTTACCCATCTTTACATCGGTTTCTCTGTCACCGATGAAATAAGAGTTTTCTCTATCCCATGAAGTATCTTTTAGGTAAGACATTACAAGTCCTAATTCAGGCTTTCTGCATGAACAGTTATCTTCTGGTTTATGTGGGCAGATTAAAACCTGCTCGAAGTCTATGCCTTGGCTCTCTAGAGTATTTAAGATAAGCTCATGTGCTGGCGTAAAGGTATTTAACGGAAAAGAGTCTGTTCCCAAACCATCTTGATTAGATACCATCACAAATGTAAAACCGTGTTCTTTTAACTTTAAAAGAGCAGGAATTACATTTTTCTCAAACTTTACTTTAGATAAAGCATCAACCTGATAATCTTCAGGCTCTGTAACTAAAGTTCCGTCACGATCAATAAAAAGGTACTTTTTCAAATTAAATCTCCAGTGCCTTTAAATAGCGCATGAGTTCTTCTAACTCAGCCTCAGAACCAATAGAAATACGAACGCAGTTTTTAAGTCCTTTCTTGGTCTCAAATGAACGTAAGATAACACCTTTTTGAGCCATAGCATTAAATACAGCAGGACCGTCTGTAAACTCGACTAGTAAGAAGTTACCAAAAGAAACAAAAATCTTTTTAACAAAAGGTAGAGCTTTAAGATCAGCTTCTAACTTTTCTCTTCTTTCATTGCACTTTAAAGCACGCTCTTTAGTCATCTCAACACCATGATCTGATAAAGCCTGTACAGCAATCTGAGCTACAGGATCGCAGATAGGGTAAGGATCGATAACTTTAAGCATAGCTTTGATGAGATTCTCGTTGGCAATAGCAAAACCACAACGGATACCGGCAAGTGCAAATGCTTTTGAAAGAGTTCTAGTTACGATTAAATTCTCATACTCGTTAACTAAATACGTTAAATCGTCTTCTTTATTAGCAAATTCAATATAAGCCTCATCTAATACTATTAAAGTGTCAGGTAATGCTTTTAACAATTTAATCAACTCATCTTTAGGGAATACAATACCTAAAGGATTAGCTGGGCTGTCAATAAAGACTGCTTTAACTGTAAATGAAGCGTTCTTTACACCATCGATTAAGTGCTGAGCATCTAATGAAAAATCATCATTACGCTCAGCTACAGCAACTAAAGCATCATTAGTGTTTGCTGCAACCTCATACATACCATAAGTAGGAGGCGCAATTAAGATACCTTCAATACCTGGTTCACAGAATGCTCTAACGATAAGACCGATAGCTTCATCTGAACCACGTGTTGCGATTACCTGTGTCTTATGAACTCCAGCATAATCAGCATAGCGTTCAACTAATTCCTCAGGCTGACACTCTGGATAGCGGTTTAAGCTTGAAGAATTTAAGAAATAACCTTCGCTCTTAGGCGATTCATTGGCATTTAAGAAGTTATGACCATGACCACCAATACGACGAGCAGACTGGTATGGAACAAGCTTTTGTACGTGTTTGGTGATTAACTTTTCGTAATTCATGGATAACTCCTATTAAAGACTATTTACTCTTACAACCACAGCATTCTTGTGAGCACCTAAACCTTCAGCGTCGGCCATAGTGGTTACGGTAGATGCAATTGCTTTTAATCCGTCATGGGTTGCCCTTTGAACGGTATAACGTCTGCGGTAATCGTCCGTACCTAGTGCACAGCAAGTTTTAGCATAACCATAAGTTGGTAAGGTATGGTTAGTACCTGATGCATAGTCACCTAAAGATTCAGGGGTATATGCACCTACAAAGATTGAACCTACGTTACGTAATTTACCTAACAATGATTCAGGATCTTCAACCTGTAAAATTAAGTGCTCAGGAGCATATCTGTTAGATACTGCACATGCTTCATCTAAGTTGTTTACGACAATTGCTGTACTTTTTGATAGAGCTTTTGTAGCAATCTCTTTTCTTGGAAGTACTGCTAATTGCTTTTCAACTTCTGTCATAGCTTTTTTAGCAAACTGCTCTGACTGAGTTACTAAAATTACTTGTGAGTCTGGACCGTGCTCAGCCTGTGAAAGTAAGTCTGCTGCTACAAATGAAGGATTTGCCTTGTCATCAGCAATTACTAAAACCTCAGATGGACCTGCTGGCATATCAATAGCAGCTCCATGAGGATCGTTTGATACTAAGCGCTTTGCCATAGTTACAAACTGATTACCAGGTCCAAAGATCTTCAATACCTTAGGTACAGTCTGTGTGCCATAAGCCATAGCAGCAACTGCCTGAGCACCACCTAAATTAAAGATGTGCTTTACACCTGCTTTGGTTGCTGCATAAATAATGGCATCAGAAATTGGAGGAGGTGAGCATAAAATAACTTCAGGACAACCAGCAATAGCTGCAGGAACAGCTAGCATTAAAGCGGTTGATACTAATGGAGCTGAACCACCTGGAACATAAAGACCTACAGAATCAATAGGATGAGTGTGAGTTTCGCAAACAATACCTGGATAGGTTTCTAGTTTTACAGTGTGAGGTGTCTGTGCAGCGTGAAATTTTTTGATGTTCTCGTAAGCTGTATCAATTGCATTTTTTAAATCTTTAGATACTTTAGAACAAGCATCAGAAATTTCATTTTCGCTTAATTCAAGGTTATCACCTTCGTATTTATCCAGAGTCTTTGAAAACTCAAAAAGGGCGCTATCGCCCTCTTTACGGATACGTGAGATGATGTTTTCTACAATCTCCTGCACTTTACCAGATGTGTTTTGTGCTGGACGTGTTAATGCTTCTTCTTTTTGAGCGTCGTTAAGCTCTTTCCAAATTTTAACTTCCATCTTATATCCTTTAACATGGCACAAATCAAATTAAAGACTTAATGCCCCTTGAACTTATTAAGTTAGTATTAGTCGAGCATCTTCTCGATAGGTACGACTAGAATTGAAGTTGCACCTAACTCTTTTAACTGCTCTAAGGTTTCCCAGAATAACTTTTCACGTGAAACAACATGTAAAGCTACATGATCAGGACTTCCTTCTAACTCAATAATTGATGGATTTTCAGCACCTGGAAGAATTGCTCTTATTGCCTCTAACTTGTTGCGAGGAGCATTCATCATAATGTACTTACTCTCAACAGCAGACATTACACCCTTGAATCTTTGAATTAAAAGATCTGCAATTGCCTGCTTTTCTGGATATAAAGGCTGGTCACGACCAATTAAAACTGCTTTTGAAGTGTAAATGGTCTCAACTTCTTTTAAACCATTAGACTGTAAAGTAGCACCAGTGCATACAAGATCGCAGATGGCATCTGCAAGACCAGCACGAGGAGCAACTTCAACAGAACCTGTTAAAAGAACAGACTTGTAGTTAACACCTGCATTCTTCATGGCACGACGTAATAAGAATGGGTATGTTGTTGCAATCTTGCAACCTTCTAGATCTTTAAGACCAGTCCAGTTGTGTTCGGTTGGAACTGCAACAGAAAGACGGCAATCACCGAAGTTTAATTTCATGACTTCGTTAAAGCCTGTATATAGACCGTCAACTTCACGTTGCATAGTGGTCTCTTCTAGAACATTCTGACCTACGATACCCCAGTCAACAACATGATCCATTACAAGACCTGGAATATCATCGTCACGTACTCGCAAAATGTCGATAGGCAGGTTTTCAGCATGTGCAAGTAGATGATCACGGCTAGCAGAGATCTTAATACCACTGCTCTTAAATAATTTTTCTGTTTCGTCAGTTAGACGGCCGGATTTCTGAATTGCAATACGCAGGCGCTTCTTTTCGCTGCCTTGATTTTCGCAACATGCTTTGCAAATACTCATAGTAAACTCTTTTTTAATTAGTAAAAATAATAAGTTAAAACAAAAAGAGTGAATTAACACTCTTGACACCTTTTAGTGTATCACAAGTGCTAATAAAACAAACAGAAAGCAAAAAGGATCTAAAAGTGGGCAAAATCAAGTTTACAGATACGAATATTGGTGGTTTTGGTATAAAAATGAAGATGTTTTGAAATAATTTTTGAAGAAGATTAAGAGAAAAATTCCTCCAATACAAAAGTATGTAGAGGAGGATCAAATCTTGGATGATGAATTAATTTTAACCGTTAATCTTTAGCGACTGTGTTTTTAACGATATCGGTTAATATTTCAGATGTCTTTTCGATACCAAAGCGACTAGAGTCAATCATCAGATGTCTATCGTCAAACTCACTAGTGCACTCAGGACAATGCTTTCTTCTGTAAGCTGCACGAGCCTCATCAACAGTTTTGATTTGCTCTAAAGCTTTATCCTCATCCATTCCAAGTTCTTTAACACAGTTTTGTAAACGAGCTTCTAGTGGAGCATAGATGCAGATATTTAAAATGTTTTTTCTGTCTCTCAAAATACTGTCAGCACAGCGTCCTACGATGATGCAAGACTCTTTGTCTGCATAATCCTGAATAATGTTCTTTTGAACTTCAAAAACATTATTGTGGATACTATAAACAGAGAAATCAAAAAGGTAAGTCTTTCTTAAGAAAAAGCTCTGACGACCTGGATTCTCATCATAGTGGCTAACTTCACCTTTCTGGAGACCTAGTCGTTTTGCAGCTTCTTTTACAATATCTCTATCAAGCAACTCAATACCTAAGTTAGATGCCATTTTTAGACCAATGGTTCTACCCATTGCAGCAAACTGTCTTGAGATGGTTACAACATAATGTGACATAGCTTACCTCATTAAGCTTTTACAGCTGTAATTTTGATCTTGCTTTTTTTTGCGTTCAGGTGGCGTACAAATAATGATAGGCTGAAGTTAATAATAAAGTAGATTACAGCAGCACAACCATAAAGAACAAATACATCTGAAACGTTGATATTACCAATGCCATTATACATATTTGCAGAACTTAAAATCTGTCTTACACGTGACATAAGTTCAACTGTTGCTACGTTAGCAAGGTATGATGAATCTTTGATAGTAGTGATGATCTGACTTAACAGAGTAGGAACTACATTACGGATTGCTTGTGGCAGAATAATGTAAATCATAACCTGAACCACATTAAAGCCTTGTGAGTAACCAGCTTCAAACTGACCTTGAGGTATTGAGTTCAAACCACCTCGTATAATTTCAGCAATAACTGATGAAGTAAATAAGATTAAAGCAATTGAGGCTTTAAACAATAATTTTGTTTCGACTGTTGTTAGTCCGAAAAGCTTATGCGCAAAAATTGAAGGAACAGGGCAGAAAACTACACAAATGAAAATCCATAACAGTAAAGGAGTGTTACGGAAGATTTCAATGTAGGTAATAGCAAGGTATTTGAATACTCTGTACTTAGGAGCATTACAGTAGTTTCTTACTAAAGCTAAGATAGAACCGAAGATAACACCCAAGAATACAGCAATAGCAGAAATAATAACTGTAAACAGGGTACCTTTTAGAATATAAATAATAATGGCATTAATGCTTAGAATATGAAAGCTTGCCATCCATTCTTGTAATAGTGAAGTTTCCATGGTATCTCCTATTTGGCAGTTGGTGTCATTCTGTCACGCTTCTTTAAGTTATTTTCCCAACTTGAAGCCATCTTTGACAGAGGGTAACAGAAGATAAAGAACAGAACACCACATACTAAATATGCAGGTCCATATGCACCACCGGTGCTTGCACCTGTTACAAAACTGTAGGTTAGAGAAATTAAATCAGAACCACCAATAATGTACAAGCAGGAGGTATTTTTAATTAGGTTTACAACCTGATTTACCATTGGAGGCAGGATGATCTTAATACTCTGAGGCAAAATGATGTAGTACATGGTACCAAAGTAATTGAAACCTTGAGTATAGGCTGCTTCAAACTGACCTTTGTTAATTGACTGAATGCCTGCTCTGATAACCTCTGCCATGTAAGCTCCATGGTAAATTCCAATAGAGATAATACCTGACATCAAAATTCCGATACTGTGTCCTGAGAATGACAAAGCATAGTATAAAAAACAGATCTGAAGCAATAGAGGGGTATTTTGAACAAACTCAACATAAACACGAGCAATGGCAGCAAGAGCATTTTTTCCAGATGTAGCCATCAGTCCAAAGATAATGCCTAGACATAAAGATATAAGCAAGGCTGACAGAGAAACTCCTATTGTGGTTAAAAAACCTAAAATAAAAGTTTCTTTAAAGTGCCAAACCATCATCCAAGCATCTAAAGAAAATAAGTTGCCCATTGACTTATCCTTTTTAAACATGGTTGCCCCTAAAAAGGGGCAACCTACTAACTTTTTATTTGAAGTTAACTTATTTAACTTATCAAGTTAAACAAATCTAAAATTGAAAATTATAGATTGTTCTCTTTGATTAGCTTCTCAATGGTGCCATCAGCTAACCATTTCTTGATTAAGCCATCTATGAAGGCTGATAAGCCTGAACCTTTCTTAGTTACAACGCCGTACTCTTGTGGAGCGAACTTCTCATCAATGAAACCACGGCTTGGAGTCTTGTAAATGTTCAGAATTGACTTATCAACACAGAATGCCTGAACTTCGTTTGCTGCTAATGCTGTTGAGATTGCAGGATAGTTATCAAACTGGTGGAACTTAACACCTTCTGTCCAGGTCGCAGGATCGAACTTATCAGCATTAAAGTTCTTGCCATCTAGGATCTTGTTATCGATCATAGCCTGAACTAAAGCTTTTGCTGAGGTTGAACCTGATGAAACACCCACAGTCTTACCAAGTAAGTCCTTTAAGTGGTGGATTTCACTCTTATTCTCAACTAGTACAGATACAGCATCCTGATAGTATGGTGTTGAGAAATCCCAGTTCTTTTTACGCTCTGGTGTAATGGTGAAGGTTGCTAATACGCAGTCTAGATCACCTGAATCAATTAACTCTGATCTGGTTGCTGCTGTAACTGCTGTAAACTCAACTTCAACATCTTCACCAATTTCTTTAGCAATTAAAGTTGCTAAGGTATCTTCAAAACCGGTGTACTCGCCTGATAAAGGATCTTTTACAGAGAAACCTACAACATCGTTCTTAACACCGACACGTAGAACGCCTCTGTCCTGAATAGCTTTGATTTCTTTTACGTCAGATGGTGCTTCTGCTGAAGCAGTTGAAGCAAATGTAGCAATACCTAAGGCAGCCGCAACGCCTAAAGAAAGTAAATTTTTTAATGATTTCATAAGAGCTCCTTAAAGCATAATCGTAATGAAATTAGTGTTTTAATATCTTGCCTAAGAACTGTTTTACTCGTTCATTCTTAGGATCTGTAAAGAAGTGTTCAGGTGTACCTTCTTCAAGAATAGTTCCGTCTGCCATGAATACCACACGGTCAGCAACCTGACGGGCAAATCCCATCTCATGAGTAACTACAACCATGGTGATATTTGATTCTTTAGCAAGCTTTATCATAACATCTAGAACTTCCTGAATGGTTTCAGGATCTAGTGCAGATGTTGGCTCATCGAACAGAATGATCTTTGTTTGGGCACATAATGCTCTTGCAATCGCAATTCTTTGTTGCTGACCACCTGATAGAGTAGTTGGATAAACATGAGCTTTATCTTTTAAACCTACAACCTCAAGATAGTGCATTGCTAATTTTTCAGCTTCTTCCTTGCTCTTATGGAAGATCTTGATTGGTGCCAGAGTTAAATTGTGCAAAACATCTAGATGAGGGTAAAGGTTGAACTGTTGGAATACCATAGACATGTATTCACGAATAAGTTTAGTTTTGTTTTTTTGTGTTAGCTCTTTTCCATCAATGTAAACATGACCTGATGTTGGTGTTTCCAGAAAGTTCATACAACGAACTGTAGTAGATTTTCCTGAGCCTGATGGTCCAATAATAACTAGTTTCTCACCTTCGGCAACTTCTAGACTTACATCTTTGAGTACGTGCAAGTCACCGTAGAATTTATTTATGTGGTCTAGTTTAATCATAGTAAGTACTTTTACCTTTTATAAAATTAGCGGTCAGTTCATAAAGAATGCGTCTAAAATAACAATTTCACTGACCTTATTAGTTGATAATATCATTAGCAATCAATTCCCACTATTTTAAATACAAAATGCACTGTTATATAGCATAATTAGTTTATGTAGGGCGACTTTTGCACTTATGTGATGATTTATAGAAATGAGATTTTGTAAGCTTGAGTTGAAATTTACTCAAGCTTGTATGAAGAATGAGAATAGACAGGTGATTTAGCTTGTCTTAAAGCGTTTTGCTTCATACATTCTTTGTTCTGCAATTTGGATGAATTTCTTAATATCAATGTCACTTTCGTCTATGCTAAAAGTCTTAGAGACTAATGATAATGACATGTGTTTAATTAAATATCTACTATATTTATCAGTAAGAGCATGAAGTCTAGTTAAACGAGTTCTTACTTCATATTTGTCATGTGTTTTAATATGACAAAAAAACACATCTCCGTCGGTTCTGTATATAACACCGATCTTCTTTAGACTTGTTTGAACAATATTTGCAACCGCTTTTATACTTTCATCACCATTACTGAGTCCTAGAGCATCATTGATAAATTTTAATCCATTGATATCAATAACAACAAAGGTGATGAATTTACCTCCATGAGGACGAAGATGATAGCTAGAAAAATCGCATTTAATCAGATCCATATCGTAATCATAAGCTGATCTGTTTAGTACGTCCGTGAGAGGATCATGTCTGATAATATTACTAATGAGTTCTTTCTTGTGTTTTAACTTAGTAATATCCATGAATGCTGATTGGACACTTATGTAATGACCTCTGTCATCATCGCCTTTATTAAGCGCAATAGCATTTGACATAAGAAAGATTGTTTTATGCATAAAATTAACGATTTCAAGCTCAAACTGAATCTCATCTTTTGTTTTAGATAACTGTGAGTAAATATTCTTTAATACAGCTTTGTACTTTGGAGTTACAAGATCTTCAAAATCAGTAACAGATTTTGTAAAGCTGTCTAAGTTAATACCAACAATTCTTTCACATTCACTGTTAAATTGCTCAACCACGATATGATTCGTAGTATTACTTTTTGCTCATAAATTCTAAATGCAGCTATACCACAATCAATGGTATGAAAAAGTGTATCTACGTCTATTGAAATACCATCTAATGCTAGAGTTAAACTCATTAAAGATCTTGATAATAGTAATAATTACTATTATTATAGATTTTAAAATTTTGCTTGGTTTAAATATTCTTAAAAATTAGTTACGCAAATAGCATAATGTTTGTTAAGGATATGCAGATTAAAATATTTATTGATGGAGAGGAGATAAGATGTGGAAATGAAAAAGATCCTCGAAAGGATCTTTTAAAAACGTTACTTATACAATCTATCAAAGTTACTTGTTTTCTTTTTTACAAAGAAACTGATTAACATTAGGATGGCAATAACAGTAGCACTTGCAAATGCGATTAAGATCCAAAATGGCATGCTCTGTCCTAAAAGCTCCCAATCAAGCTTATCAGAACATAAACCTAATGGTTTAAACATCCAAGGAGCAATGGTGTCTAGAGGTAAAAAGTCAGGAAATTGAGCTTCTAGCTTACAGGTATTACCAAATAAAGAAGTACTGGTGTAGGCTCTGTAGTGTTCCCATGTTACTAAAAGTCCACCAATAGCACTTGCTAAGAATCCAGCAGCACATAAGAATCTTACAATAACATAATTTGCAGCCATTGCGCCTATGAAACCTGCCACAACAAAACCTAAGAAATAAGCTCTCTCGTAAACGCAGTTAACACATGGATTTAAATGCAATTCGTACTGAAAATAAAGACCGCAAGCCTCTAGCGCAATTCCTGATAGGAAAAGCAAAAACCAGCAGAATCTTGATGCGCAAATACTTTTAAATAGTTGTAACAAGGTAGACTCCAATTTATTTATTATTCTGTAAGGTTACCGGCGCTAATAATATCATTTTGTATAGCAATATTATTAGAGTTAAGGCTCATTATTGTGCAATTTTTATCTTTTGAATAAAAAAGGCTCTGCAAATGCAGAGCCAAGTTAATAAATTTAAAGGCAGATTACTTAATCTGACCTTGGATTAACTCAATTGAAGCACCGTGAACCCAACCTTCACGAATTAACCAACCGGTTAGTTCTGGCATCAAGAACCAGGTTGCAAGAAGACCTACAACAGTTAACACGATAGTATATGGTAATGCCATGTACATCATCTTAAAGTAAGGTAATCTGATTAAAGCTGCAATAGGTGAAGTCAATAAGAATAAGAATGCAGCCTGACCGTTAGGAGTTGCAACTGAAGGTAAGTTTGTGCCAGCGTTGATTGCAATTGCTAACTCGTCAAATTGTTCAGGTGTAATTACACCATTTAATAAAGAATCACGAACCTGTTCAATATAAATGGTGGCTACGAATACGTTATCAGATACTGATGAAATGATACCGTTTGCCATATAGAAGATAGGTAAGTGTAACTCTTTAGGAGTGGAGAATACCCATGCAATAATTGGATCAAACAGTTTCTGTGTTGAAATTACTGTTACGACAGTAAAGAAAACGCATAATAAAGCGCAGAAAGGCATTGATTCAGTGAAAGCTTTACCAACAGGACCTTCTGAAGTAATACCGCAAAGAGCTGTTGCTAAAATGATAACAGATAGACCGATAACACCTACAGATGCTAAGTGGAAACCTAAAGCTACAACTAACCAGATTACACAGCAAAACTGAACAATAAGATTTAACTTATCGCGCTTGGTTAATGACTTAGTCTGCTCTTCATCCTTCTTTACCATGATGTCATAAACAGCCTGAGGCATCTTATGACCATAACCAAAGAGTTTGAAGTGCTCAACGATAAAGCATGTAATTAAACCACAAACTAAAACAGGAACTGAGATTGGGGCCATGCGTAATGCATAATCGATAAATTTCCATCCGCAAACATCGCCGATGATTAAGTTCTGAGGCTCACCAACAATTGTACATACGCCACCTAAGGTAGTACCTACAGCTGAATGCATCAAAATGCTACGTAAGAAAGCTCTGAACTCATCTAAGCTCTTTTTGTGCTCTTCAGGTACGATGCTGTCGTTATTAGCGAGCATAGACATTGCATTGTTATCTGTGATGATTGACATGTACAGCTGATATAAACCAACGCAAGTAGAAATAATGATAGCAAGAACTGTTAAAGCATCAACGAAAGCTGACAAAATAGCTGACATGAAACAGAACATTAAAGCTAAAAGCACACTTGATCTTACTTTTACCAATAGCTTAGTAAAGAAGAACAGCAAGAAATCACGAACGAAGTGAATACCTGCAACCATGAACATCAGCAGCATGATTACTTCAAGATTGGATTCAATCTCTTTTGTAACATGGTGCATATCGCACATGCCGATAAAGCAAGCTTCAATTACTAAAAGACCACCAGCCTCAAGAGGGTAGCAGTCAAGAGCCATAGCAAGAGTGAAAATGAATTCAATAACCAATAACCAACCTGCTACAAACAGTGAGTATTGTGCAACGATTGGGTTTATGATTAAGAAAGCAATAATTACATTTTTATACCAAGCTGGAGCGCTGCCTAAAAAGTTAAGCACGCCTGCCTTGGCATAACTGATTGATGTGCTCATATAACCTCAGTTTTTAAAGTAGCGTTTATCACATTGGCAGTCATCATTTAGCTGTGAATATGATAAGCAGTGATACAGACTAATTGTCTAAAAAATAGTCAAAGTAAAATGTCAGTGAATTATATTCTTTATCAGCTGACATTAAAAGAAAATTTTTTACATTGTGCGATTATTGATACAAAACAGTTTTTAGAATATAAAAAGTATTTTTTAATTCCTAAACTTAAGTTTTTCTCTTATGTTTAGAGCACAAAATGTAAATAAATTTAGTGCATATATAGAAATATGCAAAACAAAAATTCTTATGACCATAAAAGTTATAGCTGGATCAAAATTATCTTTACCAAGAATATAACCTTCAATATGCAGTAATTTATATTTTGCAAAGTAGGTCTCAATGATTGCGAAGACATAAATGAGAGCTACGGTAAACAGAATATACACAGGCAGATTTCTGAAAATAGTGCTAAAAACTATCTTCAGAGGATGTTCTGTTGAGACTCTCCTGTCTACGTCATAGGCCTTAATAAAGCTGTAAGCCATAATTATGATTTGTAAAATAATAATTGTTACAGCAATTGTGCTTATAAGCGTTGTAAGAGCGTGAGAATATTCTAATTGCTCTGGTGTAGCTATCTGCAATGTTGGATTTCTAACAGCTTTGTACTTATATACTTCAATGAATTCACTTGCTTTGTAACAGAAATATCGGAAAAGGGCTGTTAGACCTAATAGATAAAGAATTTCTGTACCTAGCATTGCCTTAAAATCAAATTTAAGACCTTTTTTGAAGGATAAAATCTTGTCATTTTGTTTTGAGAAAACATGGTACAAGAAGAAAGTTGTTAATGAAGGAAAGAGTAAAGTTAAAGGTACAGTCACAACACATGATAAAGGCTGCAATGCACCTTTTAGTAAGGCTATAAAAATGCCGCCCGCATTTACTCGGTGCGGGCGGATTTCACTAATGTTATTCAATGTCATCTATTATTAGAAAGTTGATGAAACAATAATTAACATGATCTGTGGAGACAGAATACGTAGGAACATTACAAAAGGATAAACTGTAGCGTAACCAATTGATGAAGCTTCAGCATCTTTGTACATGTTGTTTGCGTATGCTAGTGCTGGAGGATCAGTGTAAGAACCAGCTAGAACACCAGACAATACTAGGTAATTTACCTTGAGTAACTTGTAGCCAACAAAACCTACAATCAGTAATGGAATAATTGAGATTAAGGTTGCCCAAGCCATCCAATGTAAACCTAAGCCTTGAGTTAATTCTTCCCAGAAACCGTTAGCACCTGCGTTAATACCAACAATAGTTAAGAACAGGGTAATACCGATTTCTTTAAATGCTGATAAAGCAGCAGTTGGAAGTCTCCAATGCATCTTGTTCCCTGTCCATGTATCACCGAATCTTGCAAGTAAAATTGCTGCAATCAGAGTACCACCGATAACACCCAACTTCATTGGAGAAGGAACACCAGGAATTGGAATAGGAATAGAACCTAATAACATACCAACAAACAGACCAATGAAAATAGGCATCATTGGTACGTGATTCATGGTAGCAGATGAGTTACCAACAACTTTACCTGCCTTTTTAATGTTATCAACAGTACCTACAACGTTTAATTCATCACCTAAAGCTAACTTTAAGTCTGGGGTTGGCATAAACTGAACGCCAGAACGGAAAACACGAGAAACTACTAAGTTATAGTGTCCTTCAAGATCTAAATCTGATAAGGTGCGTCCCATTACATTGTTATTGGTAATGATTAAGTGACGAACTGAAATTGTAGAACCGTGTGTTGTTAAAACGTCTTTTGTTTCAGTACCTAAAGCAATTGATGCTTTTGATACAAACTTTGAACCACCAACTAAGTGTAAAAGATCGCCTTTTTGAAGAACTAAATCTTTTGAAGGAACTGACAACACACCATCTCTCTTAATACGAGAGCAGATAACTGTACCTTCTTTTACACATGGAATGTCGTTAATGGTCTTTCCAATGTACTCTGAGTTTTCAACCTGTACGTTTGATACGATTGGGGCATCACGACCTGCGTTCTTGCTATCATGATAAGCCTGACCTTCGCCGTCAACACTTACCTTAAATAAAGAACGAATTAAGATCATTGTAATCAGAATTGAGCAAACACCGAAAGGATAAGCAACAGCGTAAGCTTTTGGAACTTTAGTTACGTCTAAACCTAAGGCGATAGGGTCTTTACCTAAACCTTGCAATGCTGTACCAATATCAGTAACCATAAGGCTTGCAGCGCTTAATGCAGGAGTGTTTGTGATTGCTCCTGAGTACATACCAACCATTGCATCTGGTGTTACGATACCACAATAGAATAATGCTAAAGCAATACAGCAACCTAAAACAATAATAGATACTGCTAAAGAAATAAGCTTCAAGCCATTACCACGTAAAGCCGCAAAGAAACTTGGACCTACCTGAATACCAATTGCGTAAACGAACAGCATTAAGCCGAACTCTTGTAAGAAGTGCAGAATGCTAGCTTCTGCAGTTACACCGCCTGGTACGTGTAACTCGAAACCAAAATAATGATTTGCAATGTGTCCGACTAAAATACCTGAGAACAGCACACCGCCAATTCCCAGACCGACACCTTTGTACTTTAATTGACCTAAAGCAATACCAAGTACAGCGCCGACTGATATATAAATAACTAACAGGGCAAGAGATGACATTTAATAAATACCATTGGAATAAACAAGAAATAAAAAACAAAGCCTAACGACTGTTAGGCCTCATTTCTCTTAATTTTATCATAACTATGAAATTTATTCTTTATTATTGACCAGACAAAATAAGGAATATTGCACAGATTTGCGTAAAAAAAATTAAACAAACATTGTAGTTGCATAAATAAGAAGACTGATTTTCACTCAAAATGATCATTTATTAACTAATATTTGTGTGCTATATCACAAAAATAAGAGTATATTATTTAGCTACCTGGCAGTTCAGATATTTTAAACTGCCAACAAAAAATCTTAATTTTCGACGTGGAGAACAATATGAATATTAAATTATTGTCTGTTAGCGCTTTTTTATTTGTTTCTGTTCCATTTTCAGCATGTGCTGTAATGGAAGCTTCTTGGGACGATGAAGGTGTTGAGCTTGCTGAAAAGCCTGAGCACTGCCCTATGAATATTTATATTAAGAATGCCGATGGCAAGATCGAAGAGCATGAATGGTCACATGCAAGAGTACATAGCTCTGATAAAGAACAAAAACTAGAGTGTGTTTATAACTAATTTGAGTTTTACCAAAAATGCCTCATATAGATTTAGATACCAGTTCGGATCTTAATAAAAAAACAAAAATTCTGTGCACTTTTGGATGGCGTATGGCTCTAGCTGGTGCAGAAACACGCCTTATTATGCGTTGTTGTCATGATATGGCAAAAGCAATGCATGTCATCAATCCTGAATTCACCTTAACCCGTTCTTTCTTTTTAGTAAGATGCTGTGATGGTAATAGTCACTACGCTGAGAGAATTGCTAAGATTAAAAGTCTTGGCATTAACATGAACAGTGTTACAAGACTTAATTTCATCGCTAATGATGTAATTAGTGGGGAAATTACAGATCTTGATCTTATCTACCACAAGATCAGAGCTGTAAGACCTGCTCACTATAACAAGAACATGTTAATCCCAATTGAAGCTTTTGCAGCAGCTGCTTTCGCTTACTGTAATGGTGGTACTGCAACAGTATGCCTAGCTGCTTTAATTGGCGGTTTTATGTTGATGTTCTTTAAGTTTTGGCTGTTAAAGAAGGGCTTTTTCGAGACCTTTGTATTTATGGCTTGTGCATTCTTAGGTTGTGCCACAACCTATATTATGTGTACATATGTCCTAAATGCGTCAGCCGAAGAAACTCGATTAGCAATCATGGCTACAACTTTACTTTTAGTTCCTGGCTTCCCTTACATGAATGGTTTCTTGGATATCTTCAAAGGATACTTGGAAATTGGTGTGATGAGACTTGTTTATTCAATCATCCTGACAGCATGTGCAGCTTCTGGACTATTAGGTGCTTTATATCTAATGTGGATTTAGTTGGAGTTTGTTTCAATGTTAGATTTAAATTTTACAACTGAATTCTTAATAAGATGGGCTATGGAAACTGGCTGTGCATCATTTATTGCTGTAGCCTTCGCAATGCTGTTCCAAGTTCCTGTTAAGTATTTAGGTTTTGTGGCTTTAGGTGGAGCTGTGACCCGTTGCTTAAGAACATTTTTATTCTTAGGTTGTGGTCTTGAAGTTGTTGTATCAACTTTCATTGCCTGTTCTGTTACATCTCTGCTGTTTATTTATATCGCTCCAAAACTTAAAGTAACAAGAGTTATCTTCACAGTAGCTTCAATTATTTCTCTTATCCCTGGTATGGATGCTTATCAGTGTCTGATTGCTATGGCAAGAATTATTGAAGATGCACAGACAGAACTTGTGCAAGAAGCTTACCTTATCATGCATCATGGTATGAGATGTTTTGGTATTATGCTTGCAATTAGTTTAGGTATTGCAGTTCCTCCTCTATTCTTTTACAGATATAGATTTGGTAAATCTTAAACAAAAAGTGGTGCTGTCGGCACCACTTAGAAAAAACTATTCCTTTTTTCTTTTCTACAATGCTTTTACAGCTTGTCTAATATATCTGTTGTAATGTATACACAATTTTCTTCAGGAGCTACATCAAATAAAGGATCGTCGAAGTTCTCATAAGCCCAGTCGTTGATTTCCTCAATGGCAGCATCTCTTGACATAAATTTTAGGCTCGTGCAAATTCCTGTAAATTCGTTAAGATCGATAACTTCACAGTTTTGAGCCTTTATAGCATCAACTAGTTTTTTACAATTCTCTGATGGATAAGTATATTTATCTTCATTATTGCTTGCATCAGCAGATAAATTTTGAGTAGCATTGATTTCGTTCTTTTCAGTGCTGTTCGCATTAGCAACATTCTCAGTTACTGAGCCAGTATCAGCTTTATCATCTAATGATGTGTTAACAACATCCTCGTCTACACCATTATAATCATTTCTAATTTTGCTGATTACATCTTGAATTTGGGAGCTTTCTTTTAATTTTGATTCAATAAGAGAAGTATCGAGCTTTTTTAAATTAAAGCTTGTTGTCTTAAAGAAACTATGATCTGAGGTCTTAACAAGTGAAGATTTTTCAAAACTTGAAGATAAGTTCTCTTCTTGTTTAGATAAAGACTGTTTCGTCTTACTTTGAACTGTATCCTCTTTACTATTATCGATTACTGAGGCAGGTCTTGAAGATAGATAACTAAACACTTCATTAAATTTGTTTTCTAGATAATTTTTAAGAGGAGATGTGCTTACTTCTTCTGTAGCTAATTTCTTTAAATAATTTAAGCTTAATCTAAAGTTTTTATTATTCTTTTGTTCAGCATATAAGGTTCTATAGAACTTTTCATCAAAAGGTTTACATCCTTTCATGAGATCTCTTAAGGTATTAAAGAAGTTTATTGCAAATACATTTTGGTCTGCTGTAAGTTCCATATATCTTGAGAGTTTTACCTCAGCGACACTTACAGGAACAATAAAGGAGAAAATAATAAAAGCCATTTGAGCTGCACATAGCTTGTTTAAAAAATCATGGTCAACTGAATTTTCGCCTAAGTGAGTAGAAATGATCTTATGGTACTTTAACTTATTTCTTGCAACCTTTGGTAGAGCACGATCAATAGGCACAACCATAAGCCCTAAAGTAGGTAAACATTCTTCAATAGTTTCATTTGCAGTATATGAGTAGTCAATTTTGAAAATATCACAAAGTTGATCATATTTAGTGAAAGTAAAATCTTTTAATTGTCTCTTGATAATCTGTTCGTCAAGTTTTGTCAGTTTTCCTGAAACTAAATTTGCTAGTATTGTTTGATTACCACTTTCAAGATTACCTAAAAACTTAATTACATTGATTTTAGAACAGATAAGATCTCTTAATTCAGAATGAGATGAAAGATCTGCGATAACTTCTTTGTTTAGTAACCTTGCTGCAGCTTCATTACTGAACAAAGGCATAAATAAATTAGAAAAAATAGGATGACCTAACAGAACCCACAAAGGTTTGCAGATATTACTTGAAAAACCGTGTGCAGGGCTGTCGAATAACATCATATTGTTGAGTTTTTGACTCTCATTTTTTTTGAAAGGCTTTTTACCAATGTAAATATAGCTATCTATGCTATTACTATCGAACTCTTTATGAATTAGCTTATGAATATATAAAGATAAATGTTTGGTCTTAGGCTTTATTCCCTTAAACAAAGATGAAATCTTTTGATCCTCATTTAGCTCCTTAAAAACTAGGTTGTAAAAAATAACAGGAGCTTTTTCATAAAGTTCTGAGATTGAAAGTTTGTCGTTATTTGTTAATAAAACATTAGCTGCTAAATAATTTATTGGAGGAAATTCAAAAAGAGCCTTTGAGGTAAGCTCATCAATTGTAATTTGATTTTTACAGCATTCAAATAGGGCAAAATAAAGTCCTCTTACAAAGAGAAGTTCTCTCTTTTCTGATTTTTTATATTCTTCTTCTAATTCAGCTAGAGCTTTAGCATTTTCTTTTTCGTCAAATGATATAAAAATATTATTGAGGATCAGTCTTAAAAAGAAAGTATAAAAGAGAATAGCATCATTGGTTTTAGCTGATGTAACTGTTACTAAATCGAGATTTCCTCTTTCTCCAATTGGTAACAGTGTTGAATTATTAAGATAGGCTACAAAGGCATTGTCCAGCATTCCTGCTTTTAAGCCATGATCTTTGTCATTTCTGTAAACCATGCATGGGTATGTTAAACACAGCTCTTTATTGTCCGTAATATAAAGGCAAGGCATAACTCTTGAAGTAGTCTTTTCTTTTATATCATCAAAATAATGAAGAGAAATGTCATCCTTGCTAGGAATTAGCTTTGTGATATTAGGAGTTACATACTTTCCAATAGCTGAATATATTTTCAGTACTAGTTTATTCTCTTTAATAGGAGAATTATCTGCTATTTTTGAGACAATATCTTCAGATGAAGCTGTTTCTTTTTTTCCATTTACAAAAGTGAACAGATAGTTATAAGAAGACTGCCTTACACTTGAAAATCTGTTTTCAAGTGTAAAAGCTTCAATATCAGCCTTAGCTAGTATGTGAGCGTTATTGTCAATTCTGGCTGGTTGGGTATGAGCAATTTTCTTTAACTCATCCTCTAAATCAGATAAATAAGGATAATCTTTATTTAAAGGTTCCCTGTATGAGGTTGATGCAGAAATAACTGCTAAATACCTGCTTACTCTTTTTTGCTGTTCGTCATTTAAAGGTTTAAAGCAGTATTGACTGTTCTTATAGTTACAATGCCTGTTTCTATATTCACTAGCGTAGGTATAACAAGCTCTTAAGTAGCCTAAACCTTCCTTTGGCAATTCAAGCTCACTTAAAACATTGTTCATCGCAAGTCTTTGGTGCGGATCTAGTTTTGAAGAACTAACCACAAATAAACCTTCAAAAACTCTTAACATGACATTGTAGTTAGATAATTTGTTGTTCATTCTGCTGATATGAACAGCATCACTTTGTGTAGGAGTTCTTTTTTCTTTGATAAGAGCCCTTACAGCCGCACAATCTTCATCATTATTAAGATTTGGTTTAGGAGTGATAAAAATTTTGTCATAAAAAGACAAATCAACAGGAATTGAACAAGGAACCAGTTTTAAGCCTAACATCTCTAAATAAGTATTGATGCAGACATAGTTCTTTTGACAGTTGTCTTCAAAACTTTTTTCTGTATAATCTAGTTCAAGCTTTTGACAAAGCTCCTGCATAGATATACAGATAAATCGGTGAGAGGACACTTCCTTATATAGTTCTCGTATGACCTCAACTAGTGAAGAGGGAAGATCTTTAATTCTTTTTATATAAAAGCTAGCATCTTTGATCATACTCAGTCCTTCATGAAATATATTGATTTTAACTCCAAAAAGAGTAGAAAAATCAATACAAGAGTACAATTTTCAGAAATTATGAAGTGAGACACGCAGGATCGAACTTATAGACTCCTGATAGAAAGTCTAAAATTTCATGTTTTGCTTTGGTGTTAATGTTTGAAAGTAGAGTTTTCAACTCTTCTTTCATCTTATCCGTGAATGCATCAATGCCTTCATCATTTAGGACATCAAGATATTTTAAGAGCAGATCTGCTTTGTTATTGAACATAGAGTTTAATAAGCTATGTCTTAGCTGTTGTTTTTTCTCGTTACTTTCGTTTTTATAGCACAAAGGAAGAGTCGCAATAGCAACTTTGGTAAGCTCTGCTTCTAACATGGGGTTTACAGCATGTGAAAAGGCTACACCATCAAGCGCTATTCTGTTTTTAAATTCTTTTGTGTAAATATGCTTGCAGATAAATTTGCCGTCGTTTACTGGATAGTTATCCCAAATTGTTACCTTTCTGCCTAAAAGAGAATTGATACTATTGATATCTTTATCAGTGATCTCTTTTGATAAAACCTTATTACCTGTCCAAAATATTTCTACATCTTTGTTAAGATTTTTTGTAATTTCTTGAAAGTATGACGAAGGTCTTTTACCAAAGCATTTATCTAGGATGGGATCAAAGCTGTAGTAAGTAGGACAAAAAGCAAGTCTTACGTTTGTACTAGGAAAATTTGATGCAAGATATGAAGCTATTTTATTCATGATTTCTTTTTGATGAATTCCTTCATCGTCTGTATAAAGCTTAATATCATCAAAAAGAATAGCGATTACTTTTGTTTTTAGCTCTTTTACAAAAAAATCAACTTTATTCAAAAGAATAGGTAAGTATTTTTTCAGATCAGATGTAATGGCTAAAGGTGATATTCCAATACCAAACTCAATTGAGTTATTTTTACAGTACAAAGACAATCTTTTTAAGAAATCAATTTTTTCTTTTGAAAATTTATCGTCCCATTTAAGTCTTAGAGAACAGTCATTTTTAGGAGCATAAATGTAATAACTGTATCCTATGTCACTAATGAAGGAAATAAGTGATTGGCGTTCAGCTTCAGTATAGATCCTGCCGTAGTACCCTTCAATTATGCCAAGTGATGTTATCATTTTTGAACTCTCAAAATTATTGTTAATATTCCATAATGTAGAATAAATTTAGATTATCATCTAATCGCGTTGTTAAGGTTGAAACCTAAAAAAAGCATACAACCAATTTTGCTTGTAAACAACCAATGGTAATAAACATAAGGCAGATAACAATGCAATTAGAGTTCATTCAAAGATAGAATGACAAATAAGCAGATGAAAAAAACAAAAGAGTTACAAAACAATTTAAAACAAAGCTGACAGAACATACAAATTCAAAGAATGCGAAAAATTTGTACATTGATTAGATGCTGTTAGGCTTGTATAATATCCCAGTTTATATTTAAAGACGTACAGCACAGTTTATTACTCCGCTGCGTCAATGATGTTTGTTAATTACTGCAACCTAGACATAGAGGTAAACGATGCAGGTTTCAACCGAGAAAAAAGAGGGCGTTCAGCACCTTCTAACCGTTACTGTGCCAGCAGAAGATGTTAAAAAGGCATATGACGCTAGTTTCCGCAAGTACGCTAAAAATGCAAGAATCGATGGTTTCCGTAAGGGCCACATTCCAACTAAAGTTTTAGAGCAGCAGTTTGGCGGTCAGATTTATTCAGATGCTTATGATTCATTAGTAAACGAGACTTTAGGTCAGGCTATTAAAGAGTCAAAGCTAGAAGTTGTTGGCTATCCTAAGATTGAAGTTAAGAAAGCTACTTTCAAGAACGACGAAGAGTTCGTTTATGAGGCAACTGTAGAAGTTAACACAGAGTTAGAGTTAAAGCCATTTGAAGACTTAAAGTTAAAGAGCATTAAGGCATCTGTAACAGACGCTGACGTAGACAATATGATTGAGACTTTACGTAAGCAGCAAGGTAAGTGGCAGGTAAAGGATGGTGCAGTAGTTTCTAAGGGCACTCGTGCATCAATCGACTTTACAGGTCGTACCGATGGTGTTGAGTTCGAGGGCGGTAAGGCTTCAAACTTCTCATTAACTGTTGGTGAGACTCAGATGATTCCTGGTTTTACAGAGCAGATCGAAGGTCACAAGGCAGGCGACAAGTTCACCATTCAAGTTAAGTTCCCAGAGGACTACCACGCAGAGAATTTAAAGGGTAAGGATGCAGAGTTTGACATTGTTGTTAACTCAGTTTCAGAGTTATCTTTGCCAGAAGTTAACGAAGACTTCGTTAAAGTATTCGGCGTAAAAGATGGCTCTTTAGATACATTCAAGAAAGAATTACGCAAGAATATGGAGCGTGAGTTAAATCGTGCTAAGTACACAATTACTCGTGGTAAGTTATTCGATGCTTTAGTAGCTCAGTATGGCGAGTTCGCTGTACCTGAGGCTTATGTTGAGTCTGAGAAAGAGCGTTTAGCAAAAAACTTCGAGCAGCAGATGCGTGCTTATGGCATGAAGAAGTTACCAGATTCATTGAAGAAAGATGATATGTTCAATGATGAGGCTGTTAAGAGTGCTCGCTTAGGTGCTATCGTTCGTAAGATTGTTGAGAGCTTAGGCTTAACAAAACCTTCTGATGAGTTCATTGAGGCTCAGTTAGAGCAGATCGCTGGTGCTTACGAAGATCCTGCTGAATTAAAAGAGCAGATCCGTAAGGACAAGACTCAGTTCGATGCTGTTCAGAACGCAGCTTTAGAGTCAGAAGTTGTTGCTAAGGTAATGGAAAAAGCTGCTGATGGCGAAGAAGAAATGACCTTCGATCAGTTAGTTAACCATCGCTAATAACACACTTAAATATTAATTAAGGAGCTATGCTACATATGTTCAATTCAGAAGATCAAGAAAGAATGGCATCTACATTAGTGCCAATGGTTATCGAGCAGACAGCTCGTGGAGAAAGATCTTTTGATATTTACTCAAGAATGTTAAAGGACAGAGTAATCTTTCTGACAGGTGAGGTTGAAGATCATATGTCAGATTTGATCGTAGCACAGCTCCTTTTCTTAGAATCAGAGGATCCTGACAAGGATATCTATCTGTATATCAATTCTCCAGGTGGCGTAGTAACTGCAGGTCTTGCAATTTACGACACCATGCAATATATAAAGCCTGATGTCTGCACCCTATGTATGGGACAGGCTTGTTCAATGGGATCATTTTTATTAACGGGTGGCGCTAAAGGAAAGAGATTTGCTCTTCCTAATGCAAGAATTATGATTCACCAGCCTTTAGGCGGATTCAAAGGTCAAGCTACTGATATTATGATCCATGCTCATGAGACACAGCGCATTAAGCATACATTAAACAGTATTCTTGCAAAACACACTGGCAAGAGTATTGAGGATATCACACGCGATACGGAGCGTGATAATTTCATGACAGCTCAGGAAGCTCTTGAGTATGGTCTAATCGACAAAGTTATTTCAAGTCGTGCTGAGATAGCCGATTTTAATTCAAAGAAGGGTGAGTAATCGTGTCAGAACAGAAAAAAAGCACTTGTCTGTTCTGCGGTCAAGCAGCCTCAGACACAAGAACCTTAATTAGAGCAAGAGACGGCATTTGTATTTGTTCTGATTGTATCAAGCAATGCTATGAGATGTTAGCCGCTAAGGGACTTGATAATAAAGACAAGCATTCTGCTTGCGGTATTGATTTAAATAATGTTCCAACACCACATGAGATTGCAAAACATCTTGATGAGTATGTAATTGGTCAGGATGATGCAAAGAAAGTTCTATCTGTGGCTGTATACAATCACTATCAGAGATTACGTCATTCAGGTGTTGATTCTGACGTTGAGTTAGGAAAATCTAATATTCTTTTGGTAGGTCCAACTGGTTCTGGTAAGACCTTACTGGTTCAGACTTTAGCAAGATACTTAAATGTACCATTTGCTATATCAGATGCTACTACCTTGACTGAAGCTGGTTACGTTGGTGAAGATGTAGAAAACGTAATTGTGCGATTACTACAGAATTGCGATTTTGATGTAGAAAAGGCTCAGAAAGGCATTATTTACATCGACGAGATCGATAAAATTGCCCGTAAGAGTGAGAACCCTTCAATCACACGTGATGTTTCAGGTGAAGGTGTTCAGCAGGCTCTGTTAAAACTGATTGAAGGCACAGTTGCTTCAGTTCCACCAAATGGTGGCAGAAAACATCCTCAAGAGAAGAATATCGAAGTCGATACTTCACAGATTTTATTTATCTGTGGAGGTGCTTTTGATGGTCTTGATAAGATTGTTGAGAAGAGAGTGTCAAAGAAAGCAGGTATCGGTTTTGGTGCTGAGGTATACGGTAAAGACGATAAGTTAACTCTTTCTGACAAGTACAAGAAGGTTGAGCCTGATGATTTAGTAAAGTTTGGTATCATTCCAGAATTTGTAGGTCGTTTACCTGTAATTACAGCATTATCAGAACTAAACCGTGATGAGTTAATTAGGGTTTTAAGAGAGCCTAAAAACGCAATCATCAGACAGTTTGAAGCTATGTTTAAGTTTGAGAATGTAAAACTTGAGTTTACAGCAGAGGCTTTAAATGCAATTGCTGATAGCGCTATCAAACGTCACACCGGTGCTCGAGGCTTACGTTCTGTTGTAGAAGGATTACTCTTAAATACCATGTATGATATTCCTTCGGTTAAGAATGTAGAAAAGGTAATTGTTGACAAGAATACAGTTGAAAATCATCAAGAGCCTTTAGTTATTAAGAAAGACGATTTTGAAATCGCGTCTAACTCTTAATAATACTATTTACAGATAAGGCCCTTCAAGCACGATTGAGGGGCTTTTTTATCTTACACAGCTTTATTTATATTCAGATTTTTATCTATAAGAGAGTTTCTCTTAATACTGGAAGATCATGACAGAAAATACAAAGAAAAGAACTAAAACAGTCACAAAGAAAGCTACAAATAGACGTAGTACTGCTAAGAATGGTTCATCTAAGAATAGTTCGAAAGAAATGATTTTGCCTTTAATTACTTTAAGGGCTCTTATCATAACTCCTAATTCAAAATTACAAATTACAGCTGCAAGAGATAGCTCTATTGCTGCGTTTTCCTATGCTCAGGAGCAAGATGAGCACAATGTTGCTGTTTTCTGCCAGTTAAACGAAGCTGATGAAAAACCTGAATTTAAAGATTTGCACAAAACAGGTGTAATTTGCAAGCTTTTGAGCATGACTCAGAAAGATGCTAATACTCATCAGTGTTTAATTTCAGGTTTTGAAAGAATTAAGTTAATTGAAATCATTGATGATGAGAATGTACCTTTTAGAAAAGCAAGAATTCAGGTACTAGATGAAGAAGTTCAGTCTGATAAAGATGTTGCAGATACTTTATCTGTATTAAAGTCATGTTTGCAGTATGCAATTGACTCATCTGATAAGACCTCAAGAGCTTTAATTGAAGATTCAGTTCCAAAACACTTAATATCATCGATTTTAGAAGAGAGTTCTTTATCAAAACTAACTGATACCTTAACACAGATCTTAAAGCTTGATACACAAACTAAGTACATGCTCTTATCCTCATTGAATTCTGTAGAGCGTGGACGCATTTTAATCAGTGCTTTAAATGGATATTCATATAAATCTGAACTTGAGAACAGAATCATTGATTTAGCAAAGAAATCAATGGAAAAGAATCAGAAAGAGTATTTCTTAGCAGAACAGTTAAAAGCAATTAAGAAAGAACTTGGTGTATCTGTTTCAGAGGATGATGATGTTCAAGCTTTTATGACACGAAATGAGGAGCTAAAGGCTCCTGAATACGTCCATAAACGCATTGAAAGAGAAATCAGAAAACTAAACTCAATGAGCATTAACTCATCTGAGTACTCTGTTGTAAGAAACTATATTGATTGCTTGTTATCTTTACCTTGGTTTGACTGCTCAGAGGTAAATCATGATTTAAAGAAGGCTAAAGAGGTCTTAGACAGAGATCATTATGGTTTAACTAAGGTTAAAGATAAGATTTTAGAGTATTTAGCTGTTCAGTCACGAGCAGATAGACTGCATGGACCTATCATTTGTTTAATGGGGCCTCCAGGTATTGGTAAAACCTCATTAGGTAAGTCTATTGCTGAAGCTACAGGCAGAAAGTTTGTAAGAGTAGCTTTAGGTGGCGTTAACGATGAAGCAGAGATCCGTGGTCACAGAAGAACCTATATAGGTGCTCTGCCAGGTCGCATTATTTCTAATATGGCAAAGGTTGGTGTAAACAATCCTCTGTTCTTATTAGATGAAATTGATAAGGTTGTGTCATCTGTTCATGGTGATCCGTCTGCAGCTTTATTAGAAGTTTTAGATCCTGAGCAAAACTCTACCTTTGAAGATAACTATGTAGAGATTGATTATGATTTGTCTAATGTCATGTTCGTGACAACAGCAAATTCATATAACATCCCAGGACCTTTATTAGATCGTATGGAGATCATCGACTTATCTTCATATACAGAAGATGAAAAGTTCCATATTGCTAAAGAGCATTTGTTCCCTAAACAGTTACGTTTAGCAAATGTAGGTGAAAAAGAGATCACTATAGCTGATGATGTGTTATTACACTTAATTCGTTACTACACTCATGAGGCTGGAGTGCGTGAATTAGAGCGTACCCTAACAGAGATTATCAGAAAGACCATTAAAGATTTGATGATCGAAAATCCTAAAGCTAAGAAACTTAAGGCTACACATGTAACCATCGAAGACATTCACAGAATGTTAGGACCTGAGAAGTATGACTTCACCTCAAAGCTAAAAGAAAGCAAGGTAGGTATCGTCAACGGTTTGTCCTGGTCAACACTTGGAGGCGACATTCTACAGTTAGAGGCAGTAGCAAACGAAGGTAAGGGTAAACATCAGTTAACAGGTAAGTTAGGTGATGTAATGAAAGAGTCAATCTCTACAGCAATTACTGTAGTTAGAACCTTATCAAAGGATTTGCACTTAAATCAGGATTTCTTTGAGACCTGCGATTTACATGTTCACGTACCAGAAGGAGCTGTACCTAAAGATGGTCCTTCAGCAGGTGTTGGTATGGTAACAGCAGTCGTATCTGCTCTAACAGGAAATCCTGTAAGATCTGATGTTGCAATGACAGGTGAGATCACCTTACGTGGTGATGTGCTGCCAATTGGTGGTTTGAAAGAGAAACTACTTGCAGCTATGCGAGGTGGTATTAAGACAGTAATGATCCCAAAGGAGAATGAAAAAGATCTTTGGGACATTCCTCCTGTAGTTCAAGAGAAAATGACAATTAAACCAGTATCTAGAATTGAAGATGTTTTAAAGACAGCTTTAGAGCATGATCCTTATACATTCATGCCAACTACTAGCTGGCTTTTGAAAGATAAAAAGCAACCATCAAAAGGTTCTAGAAAAAAGAAAGAAGATAGTATGAACATTGTTCTGTAGGAATAAACAAATGAGCAACACCCAGAATAATCAAGACATCGAGAATAAAGCATCTTTAGACAAAGAAGCTGAAACTTTTGTAAAATTTGATGATGAGCAAACAGAAAACAAAGATGAAAATACAATAGATGATGAAATCAAAAAGATTGTAGGTTCAGCTGATGCTCTAATCAAAGTTTTAGAGAAGATAGCTCCTGAGGTAAATTCAGATAAGGTGGTTAACCCAGAAGCATTTTTGAAGATCATCAAACCGCTATGTGTAAGCGTAGAGAATACTCTGCCTATGCTGATGGAGTGTCAGGACAACTTAGAGTATTTGAAAGATGACAATGCTTATGTTTTAAGACAAAAAGTAGCTCATATTGAAGATGATCTCTTGCCACCTTTGTTAGCTTATATAAGAGAGCATGACAAGAAAAAAGATTAGTTCTTTGTAAAAGAAACTTTGATTTTCTTGAAATAATTCAAATTTAACTCCTCAAATGAACAAATTTGAACTTCAAACGAGGAGTTTATTTTACAAAAAATTAACAAAACCGCATTCTGATAGTACTTTTACCCCTCTTTTTTTTGTCAAAAATTCGATGCAGATCAATATTTCGAAATAATAAATCTATAAACAGCGCAAAACACGTGCATAATAGCTTAAGGGCTTTAGGCTCAAGCGTTAACATAAAATACGCGCAATTTAACAAACCTAATTAGGAGTATATTGTGAATAAAAGTCAATTAGTTGATAGCATCGCTAAGAAGTCAGGTTTAACTATCAAAGATTCAGCTGCAGCAGTAAATGCATTTTTAGATTCAGTAAAGGATGCATTAGCAAAAGGTGAGACTGTAACTTTAATCGGTTTTGGTAATTTTTTAGTTCGTGATAGAGCCGCTCGTTCAGGCCGTAACCCACGTACTGGTGAAGTTGTACAGATCCCTGCAGTTAAGGTTCCTGCATTCAAGGCAGGCAAGCCATTAAAGGATATCGTAAACAAATAATTTTATTTGTTTGTCAAAAGATCCCTGAGTTCGAAAAATTCGGGGATTTTTTTTTGCAAAAGCGCATCTATGTGAATTGTGCAATTTAATTTTAGTAGCAATTCTTTTATAATTTGGTAAGTTTGTTTTCACCATGTGTAGCAAGTGCTACGGAGATAATTAAAAAATGTTAACTGATAAGTTGCGTGATGGTGCGCACGGTAAAGTTTTTAAGATCCTATTCTGGATCATTATTCTTTCATTTATTTTTGCTGGTGTCGGCAATTATTTAATACCTAAACTTAATACTGATCCTGTAAAGATTGGTAAATACAGCATTAAGTCAGAGCAGTGGAATGCTCAGTACCAAGATCAGGTTCGCATGATGCAGAATCAGTATGGTCCAAAGGTAAACAAGTTCTTTGAAAATCCTGAGAATGTTAAAGCTATGCGTATGCAGGTTTTAGAGCGCATGATTGATAATGTAGCTTTAAATTCTGTTACTTATGAGCAGGGCGTTAGAGTTGGTGACGAACAGGTAAAAGATGCTATTCGTAAAGAAAGAGCTTTTCAAAAGGATGGCAAGTTCAACAACGATTTATTCTTAGCTAAAGTTCGTAACATGGGGTCAAGTCCTGATTACTTTGCTGAGCAGTTACGTACACAGTTAGCTCAAGAAACTTTAGTAAATCCAATTTTACTATCAGGATCTTCAGTATATCCTCACGAAGTAGAGCTTTTAGCAAAGTTATTTGCTCAGACTAGAGTTATCGATACCTATACAGTAGACACTAACAAACTTGCAAAAACAGTTAGTGTAACTGATGAAGAGGTAAAGAAGTTTTATGATGAGAACAAGAACTTATTTAAGAAGCCTGCTAGTGTAAAATTTACCTATATTCTTTTAACAGTAAATGACTTAAAGAAAGAAGTTGAGGTAACTGATGAGAAATTAGAAGAGTACTACAACTTAAATCAGACTGATTTTACAGTTCCTCAAAAACGTGAATGCTCACAGATCTTAATTAAGGCTTCAACCGAGGATTATGCAAAGAAGGCAAAAGAAGCTTTAGCTGAATTAAAGTCAGGTAAGAGCTTTGAAGAGGTTGGTTCTAAATATTCTGATGACAAGAATTTTGAAAAAGATCATGGTTCATTAGGCTTATTAGAGAAAGGTTCATTATCATCTCAGCTTGATGTTGCCTTATTTGCAATTAACAAAGTTGGTGATGTATCTGACGTTGTAATTGACGATTCTGGCGCTCACATCTTAAAGTTAGATGGTATTACTGAGTCATTTGTTCCTAAGTTAGCAGATATTAAAGATGAAGTTAAGGCTAAGTTTGTTGATGCAAAGGCTTTAGAGTTATATAACGAAAAGACTGCTAAGCTAACTGATGTTTCATACGAGAAGCCTGATTCTCTAGAGGCAGCATCAGAGGAAGTAAAATCACCAATCTTAGAGTCAGGAGTAGTATCACTTGGCGACAAGTCATTAAAGTGGCCTTTATCTACAGATGATGTTCAGAAGTTAGCATTTAATGAAGAGAACAGATCTTCAAATGTAAACTCTGCTGTTATTTCATTAGGCAATGAAGCTTGCATCGTATTAAATGTTAATGACTATAAAGATGAGACATTGCTGAAGCTAGATGAAGTAAAAGACAAGGCTACCGGACTTGCTTTAAATCACAAAGTTTCAGAAAAAGCTCAAGCTATCTTAGCTGAGATCAAAAAGTCTGTAGCTGAGGGTAAGGATGTTGAGGTTGCAGAGAATGTAACTAAAGCTTCTGATGTAACTATATCAAGAGACGATCAAACTCTTGATCCATACTACGTTCTAGAGGTTTACTCAATTCCAAATAAAGTAAATGACAGTGTAGCAACTACTAATAAAGGTCAACCAGTTCTGGCTGTATTAAAGAGCGTTAATGATGCAGATAAAGCAGAACTTGATAAATACACAACTTTAATTCGCGCTCAATTGGTGCAATTTAAACAGAATAAGACAAATTCTATGATCTATTTGGGTGCACGTGATATCAGTGATATTGAGTATAATGAGGATGGAATTAAGCTTGTAAATCAACAAAATAACAGTGCTGAATAAGCTTAATTATTCATTGTTTTTATACTAACCAAAATAGGGCATCTACTTTACGCAGGTGCCCTTTTTGTTATTTAATAATGAAAAATTTTGGGAAGTAATAAAAATGAATATACATGAATATCAGGCAAAAGAGATTTTTAAGGAGTACGGACTTCCCGTTGCTCCTTTTTTTGTAAGCACTAAGGCAACCGGTATTGGTAAGGCTGCCTATGAATTAGCACCAGGTCCTTTTGTAGTTAAGTGTCAAGTCCATTCTGGAGCTAGAGGAAAAGCAGGTGGTGTAGCTTTAGTACAGAGTCCAGCTGAAGCTGAAGCATTCGCTGCTAAGTGGTTAGGTAAAAGATTAGTTACCCGTCAGAGTGGTCCACACGGCAAGCCTGTTAACAGAATTTTAATTGAGAGAGCATCAAATATAGCTCGAGAACTCTATGTTTCAGCTACTATCGATAGAGCATCCGCTCATCTTACTATTATCGCTTCAGAAGCAGGTGGTATGTCAATTGAGGAGCTAGCTGTAAATCAGCCTGAGAAAATCTTAAAGGTTGCTATTGATGAGCTTACAGGCCCTCAGTCCTATCAGGGGAGGGAACTAGCTTATAAGTTAGGCTTACAGGGAAAGCAAGTAAATCAATTTGCTAAGATCTTTTTAGGGATCTGCAAGATGTTTGTTCAAAAGGATCTGTCCTTAGTTGAGATCAATCCTTTAGTGGTAACTAAAGAAGGAGATCTTTTGTGTTGCGACGCTAAGATTAATACAGATCCATATGCACTCTATCGTCATCCTGAAATGGCAGAATTAGATGATCCTTCTCAAGAAGATCCTCGTATAGCAAGAGCAGTAGCTGCTGGTTTTAGCTATGTGCCTTTAGAAGGAAATATCGGCTGTATGGTTAATGGTGCCGGTCTTGCTATGGGGACTATGGATATTATTAAGAACTTAGGAGGAGCTCCTGCTAACTTCTTAGATGTTGGCGGTACTGCAACTAAAGAGCGTGTTATGGAAGCTTTTAAGGTTATCTTAGAAGATCCTAATGTAAAGTGCATCATGGTAAACATTTTTGGTGGTATTGTTCGTTGCGACATGATTGCCGAAGGTATTCGTGGAGCAGTTGAGCAGATTAAGATCTCAGTTCCTGTCGTAGTAAGACTTGAGGGTAATCAGGCACATGTAGGTGAAAAGATCTTAAACGAATGTGGACTTAATATTGTATCTGCACGTGATTTAAGACAGGCCGCAACACTTGCAGTTCAGGCAGCTAAGGCAGAGTAGGATTTAAAATGAGTATTTTAGTCAACAAAGATACAAAGGTTATCTGTCAGGGTATTACAGGTTCACAGGGTACTCAGCATTGTGAACAAATGTTAGAGTATGGCACTATGTTGGTAGGAGGAGTAACTCCTGGTAAAGGAGGTCAGACTCATTTAGGCTTACCTGTATTTAATACTGTAAAAGAAGCCGTAGCAGTAACAGGTGCTACTGTATCAATGGTAATGGTGCCTCCTCCATTTGCAGCTGATTCAATTTTAGAAGCTATTGACGCTGGTCTTGAACTCGTAATTTGTATTACAGAGGGTATTCCTGTATTGGATATGTTAAAGGTAAAGGCAAAGTTAAAGACCACAAAAACAACTTTAATTGGACCTAATTGTCCGGGGGTATTAACTCCTGATGAGTGCAAGATTGGTATTATGCCTGCTTCAATCTTTAAGAAAGGAAAGGTAGGTATTGTATCTCGTTCAGGCACTTTAACCTATGAAGCTGTTAAAGAAACAACAGAGGCGGGTTTTGGTCAGTCTACGTGTGTGGGTATCGGTGGTGATCCTGTACAGGGTTCAAGCTTTGTAGACATCTTAAAGTTATTTGAAAATGATCCTGAAACTGAGGCTGTTGTTTTAGTAGGTGAAATTGGTGGTACTGCTGAGCAGGATGCTGCAAAGTATATTAAAGAGCATATGACCAAACCAGTTGTCTCTTACATCGCTGGAGCTTCAGCCCCTAAAGGACAGCGTATGGGGCACGCTGGTGCGATTATCTCAGGTGGAAATGCAACAGCTGCTGCAAAGCAACAGGCTTTAAGAGAAGCTGGCGTCACCGTAGTTCCAACTGCAGCAGATATTGCAGATGGAATTCGTGAAGCTACAGGTTGGAATTAGTAGCAGAAAATACTACAAATTATTTCGAAGAGCTCTTCTACTTTTGTATTAGAGCTCTTTTATTTTCATGAGAAGATTTTTAGAAAAATTAAAATAATTGAACCGTTGTTGGATAATTTTTGTAGTTTCATATAGTACAATATAGCGAAAGTTTTGTACGGAGTAAGAAAATGAAAGGCATAATTGCAGGAGCAGTGTTAGGTTTAGGTCTTATTTCTCAGTCACACGCTGAGGTGTTGATTGATGTTCGCAATGATACATCAGAAGACTGCTCTCTTGCAGTAAATGCACGTATTGATAAGACCAAGTGGATCACACAGGGTTGGTATGTGTTTGCCTCAGGTGAAGAAGCTCCTATCATTTTAAAAGATATAAACGATATACATAACGTTTATATCTATAACGATTGCAAAAAGAATGTAACCTCACCTAAGACTGAAACCAAAAAAGCTTGGGTTAAGAGCAATTACAAGTTCAAGGATGAAACTCCTCGCGATAAAGAACAAGGCTATGAGGAAGTTGTTTTTGAACGTTTACTGTCAGACAAATATCAAATTCAAAACTAGTCTTAAATTTCTTTTCTCTAGTGTGCCAAAAAAAATGAATTTGGCATACTTTCTGCTGATGTCTATATAGCAAATTAAAAACGGCAATACTTGCCGTTCGAGGAGGTTAGGATGTCAGCGACATTAACAAGATCATCTCTTGACAGTTATCTGAATCTTAATGTACAGAATAGTAATTCTGTAACACAGAATAATCTTCAGGTATCTAAGAACAGTGATAATGGAGTAGATTTTGCCAAAGCTCTATCTATTCTGACATCATCTGCTAATAAAACTGATAGCTTTAAAGACAGTTTCTCTTCAAACAGTGGTTTGTCAGATACTGATGATAACTATTTCTTATCTCAGCTATCTTCTGCATATCAGGATAGCGCAAGTGACGAAACTGAAGAGGTAACAGCTAATAACAGGAGTTCATTAGAAGAGAGATTTTCTGTTTTAAATAATTCACCTAAAAAAGAAGAATGGGAATTATTAGAAAAGAAAGTAGATGACCAGGATTATTCAATACTATCTAAGTTAGGAGATGGATTACTTACAGCAGCTAAGTTTGCAGCAAGTGCATATTTAGGAAAAGTGATCTAAAAAGATTTTGGTTATGGATAGAGTTTTTGCTCTATCCGTAACATCAATGTGATATCAATTTTTATCCTAAACTTACATCTAAAAACATCATCAATAAAAATCCTGCTAACACACTGATTGTTCCTTTATCAGAATTCCCAAGATTATGTGCTTGAGGGATCAATTCTTCGATTACAACATACATCATGGCTCCTGCTGCAAAGGATAAGAACCAAGGTAGATATGGTGCGATAGAATCAGCTAGCAGCACCACTAAGATTGCGGCAACAGGTTCCACAGCTCCTGAGAGTGATCCTAAGATAAATGCTCTTACTCTTGACATTCCGTCAGCAAAGTAGGGCATGGAAACGGCAGCGCCTTCTGGAATATTCTGAATACCAATACCTAAAGCTAAAATTGCGGTAGCACTTACAAGACCTATACCTGTACCTGAGGCAGCTGCTGAAACACCAACGGCCATGCCTTCAGGAATATTGTGAATGGTGATAGCAAGAAACATTAAGGCGTGTTTGCCTAAATTAGATTTTGGTCCTTCAGGTGATTTTGAGAGTACATGCAAATGAGGCATGGATTTATCTAAAATAATTAAAAACAGGACACCAAAAAAGAATCCTCCAATCACTGGTATTAAGCGAGAGTTACCTGTAGCTTTTCCTGCCTCAAGAGCGGGTAGAATTAAGCTAAAAATAGAGGCTGCGAGCATGATGCCGGCACTAAAGCCCATGCTTAGTTGGGTATAGATACGATTCTTTTGTTTTAAAAGTACGAAAACAACAGCAGCACCTAAAGTTGTGCACATAAAGATAAACGCCCCAGAGGTGATGGCTAATAGTAGTGGATCTTCAAAAGTCATTTTATTCCTTCTTAATACACTAAAGTTACCCTATGCTAACATATATTTGTGTTTTTAAATCAATTTATTAAACTTTACTTTTGCATATTTAGAGAAAAGTAATTGGTCTTTATAAATCGTCCTGTATAATTGCACCTAGACAATTTGAGTATATATATTTGCAGTTTAAAAGCACAACAAAGTCATATTCATGAGTAACCATACATATCTAGTACCAGATCTTAAAAAAGGCGAAATTCATAGAACCGAGTTGACGATTAAAAAAAGTCGGTTTATCACATCCATTGCAAGAACTCATGGGGTAGATGAAGCTAAAGCTTTTATTGACAAGGTAACTAATGAGTTTATGGATGCAAGGCATAATTGCTTTGCCTTTAATGCAGATAAACCTGGTACCTCAGGTTATGCTGGATGCTCTGATGATGGTGAGCCTCATGGTACAGCAGGTCAACCTATGTTAAATGTAATCTTACATTGTGATGTAGGTGAAATCACAGCTGTTGTAACACGCTATTTTGGAGGCATTCTTTTAGGAACCGGAGGCTTGGTAAAAGCTTATCAAGACAGTGTCAAGCAGGCTTTGGAGTCATTAAAGACGACACCAATGGTTTTAATGACTACTTACAAAGTTCAAATAGAGCATTCAAATGTCACTTTATTCCAACGTTTGCTAATTAAAGTAAATGCTCAAGTATTAAATCAGGAATACACCGATAAGGTGTTGTTTACCGTGATGATCCCTAACGACAGTACTGAGTTGTTTACCTCATCTGTAATTCAGATGACCTCAGGTAGGGCTGTGATTGAAAAAATAGATGGCTAATACAAAAGAAGAAGGCAGAAGCCTTCTTCAAAATTAACATGAACAAAGAGTATTACTCTTTCATTGCCTGTTCCAATTCATCCTGTTTTTCAATCCATGCAATTTCACATTCATCTAACTCATCTGATAGTTTTGCTCTTTCAATCGAGAGTATTTCTACCTTTTCTGGTTCTTTTGAGTAAAGCTCAAGATCAGACAAGGTAGTATCAATATCAGCAAGGGATTTTTTTATTTTCTCCATTTGCTTTTCTAATTTCTCTATTTCAAGTTTTAATGGTCTTAAGCTCTGTCTTTTTTGTGCTTCAAGTTTTTTTTGTTCTTTGGTTTTATAAGTTTGAGCTTTAGCTTTTTCTGAAACCAAATTTTGGTTAGGTTGTTTTTGTGTCTTTTCGTTGAGTTTTTCTTTATACTCGCGGTTCTTTTTATTCAAAAATTCCTGGTAATCATTAAGATCACCGTTAAATTCTGAAACATTTCCATCATCGATGAGCCACAGTTTATCAGCAATAGCTTCTAATAAGTGGCGGTCGTGAGATACAAGTATTAAGGCTCCTTTATATGTTGATAGGGCCAAAGACAGAGCTTCTCGCATATCAAGATCAAGGTGGTTGGTAGGCTCATCTAAAAGCAGGAGGTTAGGTTTTTGATAGGCAACGATAGCTAAGGCAAGTCTTGCTTGCTCGCCACCTGACATATCTTCAACTTTTTGTGTGGCCTTATCTCCACTAAAAGAGAAAGAGCCTAAGAATGTTCTTAAATCCTTTTCTTTAGCATTATGATCAATTGCTCTTAAATGATCTAGAGCACTCATCTGACCTGAGAGCTGATCTAGTTCATGCTGAGCAAAGTAACCAATCTTAATGCCTTTACCTAAGGTTGCTGTGCCATGTACTGGTTTTATCACAGAACATAAGGTTTTAATTAAAGTTGATTTACCCTGACCGTTACGACCTAAAAGTCCGATTCTGTCACCAGCTATTAACATCAGGTTAACTTTTTTTAAAATGATGTCATTTTCTGAATAGCCACAATCAAGCTCTTTTAAATCAGCAATGATATCTACGGTTCTTTCAGGATCTGCAAATTTAATATGGTAAGGGGATTCTTCTTGAGTAACGGCAGTAAGCTTTAATCTGTCAATAGCTTTTAACATACTTTGAGCTTGCTTTGCTTTAGAGGCCTTATATCTAAATCTCTCAACAAAGTCCTGCATATGAGCTAATGAAGCTTCTTCACGACGGCGATTAGCTTTTTCGTTTTTAATCCTTTCTGCTCTCAATCTCTCATAGTCTGAATAGTTACCTGTATACATGACTAGATGGTTTGATTCAAAGTGTAAAATATGTGAGCAGAAAGTATCTAAAAAGTCACGATCATGTGAGATACAAAGAATAGTACCCTCAAAACTCTTTAAGTAGTTTTCAAGAAAGATAATTGTATCTAAATCTAAATGGTTTGTAGGCTCATCTAAGAGCAATACATCTGATTTATAAATAAGAGCCTGAGCAAGGTTTAGTCGCATTCTCCAACCACCAGAGAACTCTTTTACAGCCTTTTGCATTTCATCTTCAGCAAAGCCTAAACCGTGTAATAAGATTTTTGCTCTAGAGTCGATGGTCCAGACACCGGCAATACCTAATTTATCTTCGATTAAGGCTATTTTTTCACCATTATTCTCAGCATAGGCTTTTTCTTTTTGAGTAAGAAGTTCTGTAAGATCCTTATCACCTTGTTTTACGTAATCAAGAGCGGAAATATCTAAAGATGGAGTTTGCTGAGAAACTGCTGAAATTTTAAAATTGCGAGGAACAGTTAATGCCCCTAACTCTGGTGCAATCTCGCCTTTGATTGCAGCAAATAAAGTAGATTTGCCACAACCATTTCTTCCGATAATACCTACTTTTTGACCTGGAAAAATACTGGCAGAAGCATTTTCTAAAAGGTACTTGCTTCCGCGCATGATGGTTACATCTGATAATTGAATCACTTTTTCTACACACAAAAAAACAGTGACCAAAGGTCACTGTTTAAAAAATTACACTTAAAGCTGAGAGGTATTTTGAACAAGCGTGATGCCGTCTTTTGCTCTCATGTTTCTAATATTGATTACAGTCTTTGGTCCTATGTGTCTAATTACAGAGACATTCAAGATAGGAATACCAGATTGTCTGCACGCTCTTACTAAAGAAGGAATAACTGCAGAAGAACCAGAGTTCTGTGAAACATCAACACCAGCTCCTACAACAGTTTCAATGCCTGCAGAATTTAATGCCTGACGGATTGCGCCTGAAAGATCTCCTATACAGTCAGATACGCTGTCTGGCACTACTGTAGGTGCAATATAAACAGGACCTTGCTCATTTTTTAACCTTTGAGCCTGACCTACTGCAATCTTGTAGGCAATTTGAGCTGCATTGCTGGTATTAGCGGTTCCACACTTAGAACTTGCAGGTGCACTCTGTAGACTTTCAAGAGTTGATGTCTCATTTGAGTTTGCAATTTCTACTTCTTGAGAGTTAACTGCTGTTGCATTGTCCTCTTTTTCTAGTTTGGTTAAGTCCTGAGGAGTATTTTCTTCAGGGACAAATGATTGTGGAACTTTAGATTGAGTTTCAACATTAGTAGTAGCATTCTGATCCTGATTTAAATTATTAAGATCTACATTACCTTGTACCACATCTTTTACAGATACAGATGCTAATGGTGAAGAATTCTCTTTTTCTTTAAGATCGTTTAATACAGGCAACAGGGAACCTTCAGCTTGGTCTTTGACACCATCTGGTACATAAGGTTTTACGACACCTGCCTGCATCTCCTGATTAAAAGCTTTTGCAACAAGATCACTTTTAGCTTTATCATCAGACTTAACAACAGTTTGATTTTGAGACTTCTTTTTATTTACAGTAGCTTTCTTATTATTTTTTGTTGGAGCTTTTTTATGAGGACGAACTTGCTCAGCCTGAACTGTCTGCCCTTCTGGACCTACAGAACTGTCAAAATAATAAGTATTACATGCTGTAAGTGAAACTATACCTAAACACATACAGCTTAGTAATAAAGACTTTTTTAAATTCTTTGGATTAAATTTTGTCATTTGGAAAACCAAAACCACCTAAATAACCACCTGCTAAAAGGTGCATATGAATATGAGGAACTTCCTGACATCCATTTTTACCAACATTTACGATAAGACGGTAACCTGACTCACTTACACCAAGATCTTCGGCAATTTTTCTTGCAACAATAAAGAGGTGTCCCATCATCTGCTCGTCTTCAGGCTCTACCTGTGATACTGAAGGAATAGGCTTATTTGTTACGATTAGAATATGGTGTTCAGCTTTAGGATTGATATCTAGAAAAGCTGTAACTAGATCATCATGGTAAATGGTCTTTGAAGGAATGGTACCGTTGATGATTTTTGTAAAAATAGTCTCTTCGCTCATGTTATCACCGTTCAATTATTTGAATTTTAAAAATAAAAAATCACTGTATAGGCTCGATTATAGCATAAACTTCACCTTTGAACTTCGGTAGTTTGACAGTTTTCCTCTAATTCACATCACTTCTTTTAAACTAAATTTCACGAGATTTCAAAAAGATATGCCATAAAAAATTTGTCAAATTTCTTTCAAATATATGTGGTAATGCGTGTTAATGTATGATATAATCGGGATTGTTGATTTTGTACCTATCAGGAACACTGTTTTATGAAACTACACAAAGTAAAATCTAAGAATGCTGTCTCTTACTACGTTATTGAGTCTTTTAGAAAGCCTAATGGTGGTGGCACTTCTTCTCGTGTAGTTGAAAAATTAGGAACTGCTGTAGAACTTAAGCAAAGACTTGGTGATGAAGTTGATATAGATCAATGGGCTCATGATTATGTTGCTAAGCTCAATGCTGCTAAAAAGGCAAAGAAACCTGTTCAGATTAAAGTTTCTATGACCTCTGGTATCACTTACGATATGGGAGAAAAACGCTGTTTTAATGCCGGTTACCTGATGTTGCAAAAGATCCTGAGCAGTTTAGACATTAAAAAGATGACAAAGGAGATCAGGACACGACATCAGTTTCAGTTTGACTTTGAGAAAGTCTTATCTGATTTAGTCTATGCAAGAGTCTTAGAGCCTTGCTCAAAGCAGAGTAGTTTCAACTACTGTAAGGACACTTTGATTGAAGAGCCTAACTATGAATTGCATGATGTATATAGAACTCTTGATGTTATTCATGAAGAAACAGATTTTATTCAGTCTTTCCTGTACCAGAGTTCAGCTAAGTGCATTAAAAGAGACACTTCTGCTCTTTACTATGACTGCACTAACTTTTTCTTTGAAATCTCTCAGGAAGATGAATTACGAAAGTTTGGACACTCTAAAGAAAACAGACCTAGTCCTATAGTCCAGTTAGGTATGTTTGTTGATGGCAGTGGTATGCCTTTAGCCTTCGATGTTTTCCCTGGAAATCGTAATGAACAAATAAGCCTGAGACCTTTAGAAAACAAAATCATTAAAGACTTTTGTCTAGACACCTCCACTATCACTGTATGTACTGACGCAGGTTTAGCATCCTTTGATAACAGAGCATTCAACGCTCAGGTAAAGAACGCAGGAAAAGATAGTAACAAAAACATTAAGCTACAGTACATCACCATACAGCCTATTAAGACTTTAGCTAAGAATGAGCAGGACTGGGCTTTAGCTCCTGGTCGCTCTTTTGTATCTAATCCTATCAAAGCAGATGAAAACCAGGAGCTGGTTATGGCTCAGTTAGATAGAGAAGGCTGGAAATGTGACGGTTATGAAGGTGTGTTCTCCTTAGATGACATAGATGAAGATGAACCTGCTAACTACAATAAGATATTCTACAAAGAGAAATATGTTTTAAAGACTTCCAAAGATGGTAAAAAACAATTAAACGATCGCCTTATTGTCACCTATTCAATCAAGTATAAGCACTTTATGCAACGTAAGAGAGAGAACGATTTAAACAAAGCCAGAAGATTGATTGAGACTAAGAATAACAAAAAGATTAGCTTCAAAACCTCATCGGATGTACGTAAGTACATTGGATGTGAGCACACTACTGATGATGGTAAGATGGCTGCTAACAGCACTTACTTTATTGATGGATCTGCCATTATTGAAGATTCCAGATTTGATGGTTTCTATGCTGTTTCTACCAGCATCGATGAAAACGAAATGCCTGTAGCAAAAATCATTGAAGTGAACCGTGGAAGATGGGAGATTGAAGAATCTTTCATGCTCATGAAATCAGAGCTTAAATCTAGACCAGTTTATGTCCGTAGAGAAGAGCGTATCAAGGCTCACTTCACTACCTGCTTCTTAGCTTTACTTGTATTTAGAATTTTAGAAAAGAAAGTGAATACTCTAAGTTCAGAGCTTATCACTGCTCCTGAACTTATTAAGACATTAAGAAATATGAACCTAACCAGATTTGATAAGAAAAAAGGCTTCTACACAGGAGCCTTCACTAGAACCAACATCACTGAAGCTATTCACGCCTTCGCAGGCTTTAGGCTTGACTGTGCTCTACTCACTGAGTCAGATTTAAAAGATATGATTAAGCTGACTAAAAAGTCCTAAAATAATTTTTAAGGCCCCTTTTACATTACTACATCTGTAAGGTAAATTTACCTTACAGTACAATAGGTTAGTTATAAACTGTCAAACTAAAGAAAATCATAGTTCTTTTGAAGCAAGATGTAGGTTAACGCTTTATCATTGACTTCATTAGAACTTGTGAGCAGTTCTAAAGAAAAGTGCTCAGTACAGAAAAGTTATGATCAAGATAAGAAATATGTAAATGAGGATAAGCAAATTTGCTCATATTTGACGGATTAAATAAAAGAGGATCTCTATTTTTGAGATCCTCTTTTTAAATAAGTAGGTGTAGCTGAATTTTGGATATTGTTCATAAATAGAAGAGCAGTAACAATATCATTATTGCTTTCATCAAGAGATCCACCGCTTAGAACAACTTGCTGTGTAACATTTAACTTACCGCCATTGGTAAATTTCATGTTACCTTTTTTAACAACTAAAGAATAAATATCTCTTGCACCAGTATAATTTGGATTTATAGTTTTGTTAATGATTGTATCAGTGCCATCATTTTCATCAATAATGCTTACTAATGCACTATTGAATGTTGAATCATCACTTAAATCATAAGTCTTAGCATTAGCAACTGAGACTACTGCTGATGCAACTGCTGCAAAAACTACAGAGTGCTTTAGGATAGCTTTATAAGATGCAATTAAGAAACTTAACGCACTGCGAGTTTGTTTTATCATTATTTAATCCGTATATTTAATTAAATGTTCACAAGCTAGAAGAAATGAAATTACCAGAACAGATTATTTAGATGAAATGACTTCAAGTTAATTTCTTGGAAGACTCTAAAATAAGATTTTCTACCTCACCCAATCTTCTTTATTGTTCGATCTTATAGTTAATAAAAATTTTCGACTAGCAACACCGGCGATAATAAAAAAAATACGCATTGTCCATCAAAAAATGAAATTTATTTAACAGCTTTTATAGATAAAATTCAGATATCTTAAAGAATGAAAACACGTTAAAAATCGTGCAAGAGAAAGGATTTGCTAATTTTAATCACAGATTAAAGAGGTGGTATAAAAAATTAGACCTGTTTTTTAGTTTTAGACTTGTAATATTTTCTTAATTTTCAAAAAATAAAGTTATAAAAAAAAGCAGTTTCAGAATTACCCGAAACTGCTCTTTACATAGGATTAAAACTTTTAATTAGAAGTAAACGGTCTATTAAGCTTGTTCCTTCTGGAAGTGTAACTTAAAGTGATGAACAATAATTGCACAACCTAATGCAGCCATCATTAAAGCCATGATTACTAATACAAAGCCGATTGCAACAAGAACACCATTAGAGTTCCACTGCTGTTCGATAACCTGAACAACGCCCCATAAGCTCATTACCATCATGAATACCATAGGAATGAATGCAACTAACCAGTTTACATTCTTTGACAGTAACCATAAGGTGATAACAAGTAAGGTTAATGCTGACATTAACTGATTTGAAGCACCAAAGATTGGCCATAATGATGAAGCCTCACCACTCAATGCCATTAAGATTGATACTAAAACAATTGCAAATGATGAGATGAACTTGTTAGTAAAGCACTTTCTAACAAAGCCTAACTCAACTTTCTTGTTCTCAGCTTCAACTTCTGACTTTGCACGTGGCATGAATAACTCTTGGCAAATGAAACGACCTAAACGGGTTGCTGTATCAAGAGATGTCATCATGAAAGCTGAAATTGCTAATGAGATAAAGGTCTTTGCATAACCTACGTCGATACCTAAAGCATCACAGAAGCCTGAAATACCTGTTGCAAATGCTGCAGGTGGATTCTTACCTAAGTCTACGAATACGCCTCTGTCCATTGACATTACAGCAACTAGAGACATAACACCCAAGATACCTTCAACAAGCATTGCACCGTAACCTACAGGTAATGCATTCTTCTCGTTATCTAACTGTTTTGAAGTTGTACCTGATGCAACCAGAGCATGGAAGCCTGAGCAAGCACCACAAGCAATGAAGATGAATAGTGCTGGTACAAGATTTGTCATCTTACCGTCACCTGTTACAGCTGACCATCCTTCAAATGCATCCATCTTGATGTCAGGGTTGTAAGCTAAGATTGCTGCAAAGCCTAAAGCTAACATTGCATACAGTAACCATGAATTTAAGTAATCACGAGGCTGTAACAACCACTGAACTGGCATTACTGATGCTGCGAAAATATAGACAGCTAAAACTGCGATCCATACTTTTGGAACAATTGCTGCATCTAAGTCAAATGCTGTTGCAATGTTGAATGGGTAAACCTCACCAACATATACAGCAACGAATACTAATGGTACGAAAACAACTGATGCTTTCTTTAATGAAACACCTAACTTGTTTGTTACTAATGAGAAGATAGGTGCCATGATGATGAACAGAATAGATGCAGTTGCAACTTCTGGGAACTTAGCAAATAAACCTGCAATTAACAGTGTAAAAATTGCAACAACTAAGATTAAGCACAGAATGCAGAATGATAAGAATAACTGTCTGCCGTTAAAGCCCATCATCTTTTCCATAACAAAGGAAATTGAACGACCTTTGTTACGAATTGAAATTACTAAAGCTGCAAAATCGTGGAATGCACCTACAAATACACAACCTACTAGAATCCAGATTAAAGCTGGGAGCCAACCAAAGTATGCAGCCATAATAGGACCAACGATAGGACCTGGACCTGCAATTGATGCAAAGTGGTGACCAAACAACACTATTGCTGGTGTTGGAACATAGTCAATACCATCGATCTGGGTATTAGCAGGTGTAGGTCTTTTTGGATCTAGTGCGAACAGTCTCTTTAAGAAACCACCATAAACGAAATATGCAACAACAAAATATGCTAAGCATATACAAAACAGCAAGCTGCCTGTCATATTAACTCCACGCTTTTTTACAGCGATCTTTTATAATTTAAATCTAAACAAACATATGAAATAAAGTAGTCTTAGTTTCACTGTCTTATGATGTAAGCTTCTGCCCTTTTGATTAAGTAGCTTTGCTTTTTAGGTCATGTTTTGTACAGCATCTAAGGCTCTTTGCTCTGACAAGGCTTTTAACCTTAATTGAGCCATTCTCTGTTGTGGATAAAGTAGAGAATGATAAGAACATGAGGTAGCACGTTCTTTTGATAACGCTATTATTGCTCATTAAGTTAAATAGTCAATCACTTTTTGCAACAGACACTAAACTTTATTGCGTTTTTTACAAAATAGATTTTAAGACAACTTCTATTGCACCACTTGATAGCAAAATTAAGGCATATTGTGTTGTGCATCACTAATATCATTAAAGGTGTATAATTGCCTCTGCCTCCGAAAGAGGAGCGTATAAAATCCCAAAACACTGGGATTTGACAAGGCTTAAAAGCAGATTTTATTTTGGAAATCAAAATCATGAGTAACGCATTAACAAAAACAGACTTTAACTTTCCAGGCCAGAAGAGCGTTTATCACGGAAAAGTTCGTGATGTTTACAACATCAACGATGAAAAGTTAGTAATGGTAGCAACCGACAGAATTTCAGCATTCGACGTAATTCTGCCACGTGGTATTCCTTTCAAGGGTCAGGTTTTAAACCAGATCGCTGCTAAGTTCTTAGATGCAACTACAGACATCTGCCCTAACTGGAAACTTGCTACACCAGATCCAATGGTTACCGTTGGTGTAATGTGCAAGGGTTTCCCTGTAGAAATGATTGTTCGTGGTTACTTATGCGGTAGCTCATGGAGAGCTTACAAGAGTGGCGTAAGAGAGATCTGCGGTGTAAAACTACCTGAAGGCATGAAAGAGAACCAGAAGTTCCCTGAGCCTATCATCACCCCTACCACTAAGGGCGAAATTGGTACCCACGATGAGGATATTTCTAAAGAAGAGATCATCGCTAAGGGTTTAGCTACTGCTGAAGAATATGCTGTATTAGAAAAATACACCTTAGCTTTATTCAAGCGTGGTACAGAGATTGCTGCAAAGCGTGGCTTAATCTTAGTTGATACTAAGTACGAGTTTGGTAAGCATGACGGTAAGATTTACTTAATGGATGAGATCCATACTCCAGATTCAAGCCGTTACTTCTATAAAGACGGTTACGAAGAACGCTTTGCAAAGGGCGAAGCTCAGAAGCAGCTGTCAAAAGAGTTCGTACGTGAGTGGTTAATGGATAACGGTTTCCAGGGTAAAGCAGGTCAACAGGTTCCTGAGATGACTGACGAGATTGTAAATTCAATCAGCGACCGTTACTTAGAGTTATATGAGCACATCACTGGTGAGAAGTTCGTTAAGGCTGAAGGTCAGGATGTAGCAGCAAGAATTGAAAAGAACGTAACTGAATACTTAAAGTAATCAGATTAGGTTATTTCTTGCAAAGGCTTGAGCATTTTTCTGTTCAAGCCTTTTCTTTTACAAAACTCGTTACTTACTGCAAAAACACTTACCCTGCTTCTTACTCAGCTGCCCCTAAAAATAGGATGCTATACACTGCTAAAAATGGGTCAATAGCTTAGGCAAGAGTAGCTCTTAACTGTTTAATATCATCTTTAGGAGACAGTCCATACATGCGTAAATATTCTCTTGAGAATTGAGACGCGCTCTCGTACCCTACCTCAAAGGCTGCTGTAGAAACATTAGCCCCCTTATTTAACATCAACTGTCTTGCCTGCTGCAGTCTTAAAGTCTTCTGAAACTGTATTGGACTCATGTCTGTAAAATGCTTAAAGTGACGGTGTAATGTAGGCAGACTTATGTGATATTTTTCAGCTAACTTTTCTAGAGTTAATGGTTCAGCAAAGTTGTCAGTGATCTCTTTTACAATATCTCTAATTACAGTTGCATTTCCTTTTACAGCAAACTGAGTTAAAAGAGAACCTAATTTACCTTTTAAAAGTCTGTAATAGACTTCTTTGGTATAAGGTTTTGCTAAAAATTCAATATCCTCAGGATAGTCTACTAAAGAGCATAATCTGTAGATAGACTCCATTAAACTCTCATCTAATCGACCCACCTCAATTGAAGGACAGGTTGAATCACATTCACAAGTAGCATCATTTCCTAGTTTTAATGAGGTCATGACCTCCATTAAAAGTTTCATATCAAATTCGATCTTAACAGAAAGGTAGGGCTTAGCATGACTTGCTTCTACCACTTCTCCTGTTAAAGGCAAACTCATTGAGGATAAAAGATAATCACCAGTTGAATATACATAGTTATTTTCCTGAAGGCACATGACCTTTTTACCCTGTGTGATCACACACAGTGAAGGTTTATGGAAAAAGTGTTTAGGAGCGGAGACAAAGCCCTGTCTTACCAGATAAAGATTTGGAACTTTGGTTAATACTGAACCATTAGCTTTGTGATTTCTTAAAATTACATCTGATAAAGCTTCAAGAGTACTATCAATTGAATTATTCATGCGTGGCTCCTTTTATGTTCTTTCTTTACAATCCCTTTCTATATTTTGATATGAGCTTTAAAGAACAGCTTTTTATCTAGTTTTAATCATAGTTTAGTAAAAATCAATAAATGAGCTAAATCTTGTCAAAGACTTGCCTAAAAATGTCAGGCTCTAAAAAAATGATAATTGAGAGCTGTGTAAATGGGAGAGCAAAAAGAGGCTTCATATATTGATATGAAGCCAAATTTAGAGATTATAAAACAAGAGAGGTTATTAAATTTGTTACAGATTTGCCTTTAAGAACTTTTCTATAAAGGACATATTCTCAGTTACAAATGGCTCCTGATCGTACATTGAGAAATGATCAGAACCTTTGATTACATGGAGTTCTTTTACCTTTGAACTTAAGTTATTAAAGATCTTCTCACCACCATCACGAGAGAAAGCAGTCTCTCCTACCAGCACAAGTGCTGGAACTGTAACCTTTGGAGAGAAATCTATAGGTTGAAACTGCCACCAGTAAAGTTGTGAATAGGCAACAGCATCGATGTAATTAGCAGAAGCTCCTCGCTTATAATTGTGGTAGTAGGTAGCGCCTTCCGTATTTGGCTCAATTAAAGCCAGGTGTTTAGGATCAGTACCATACTTTTCATAATGAGATTGCTGCTCTAAAGCTTCATCTTTACTCATAGTATGAATGCCATCCATCAAGGTATATGGCACCAGCGTAATCAGTGTTTTGATACGCTTATCTTGTGCAGCTGTCGCAGTCATATAACCGCCCGAGCCACAAATGCCCATAACACCGATTCTGTCTGAAATTACCCCATCTGACTTTTCAAGATAGCTAATAGCAGATTTGATATCACTTACTTTGATTTTAGGATTTTCAAGCCCACGAGGTTCACCCTCACTTGATCCTATATATGAATAATCAAAGTCCATGGTTTCATAGCCTAAAGCTGCAATCTTTTGAGCATACAAAGATTGAGTCTGCTCTTTAGGTGCATACATAGGTCCTGCAACCACGACTGTTGGCAGTTTTTCTTTTTTATCCACATTTTGCGGTCTAAAGATAATACCTGCCAATTTTAAATGGCTGTTTTCATTTTCAAAGACAACAGGTGTTCTTGTAACAATACCTGTAAAATCAGTGTTAGTGGTACAGGTATTAGGTAGTGAAAATCCGCTTTCATACAGAGTTTCCTGATTATTACTGCATCCTGACAGAGTAACTGCACCTGTTGTAATACTGATTACAAGAGCTCTTTTTAAGTAAGCTAACTTAAAATTACAGTTCATAATGCTTGCCTTCTTACTTTCACTAAAAAAATTCATCAAACTTTTTTACAAACACTCTTTTAAGATTTCTAAAAGCTCATCTGATGTAAACTGCTTAGCACAACCTTTCATCTTAAAAGTAGATTCAGCTATGGCTTTAAAATCTGTATCTTTAGAAATCCCCATTTGAGTAAATGAAGTTGGCAGTGAACATTCTTTAATGAAGTTCTGTAAGGCATCCACAAAAGCTAAAGCCAGTTCTTTTTCACTCTTACCTTCTTTGTCTACATTCCATACAGATACAGCTAATCTTGAGAACTGCTCTTTAGCCTTTTCTGCCATATGACGATATAAAACAGGATGAATTACAGCTAAGCCCTGTCCATGATTACAGTCTGTATAGGCTCCCAACTGATGCTCTAACATATGGCACTGGAAATCGGTCACTTTACCGATTTTTAAAATGCCGTTTTCTGCCATAGCAGCATCCCATACAAGTTCAGAGCGAGCCTCAAGATCCTGTGGATTTTTTAAGGTCTTTCTTAAATTCTTAATGATATTGCGCTGTACAGCTTCGTTAATCTCATCTGAAACACTGCTGTCTCTTGGAGTTCCCATATAGGTCTCCATACAGTGACTTAATGAGTCAAAGGCACCGGAGATCACCTGTGACAAAGGCATGGTCAGAGTAAGAGCAGGATCTAAAAGCGCAAAATCATAGAAAGCTCCCCATAAAGGAGCTTTTAGATTTTGCTTTTCATTGGTGATTACAGCTCCATTATTCATTTCAGCGCCGGTACCAAAAGCTGTCACGATACAGCCTAGAGGAATAAAAGAATCTGGTCTCTTTTTATCCTGATACTCATAATTCCAAATATCGTTTTCTAGCTTTGCCTGTGCAGATACAATCTTGCAGCAGTCAATAACACTGCCACCGCCGACTGCTAAGATAAAATCTACCTTTTCATCTTTGGCAAGTTTGGCTCCTGCTAAAACTTTTTCATAGGTAGGATTTGACATGATGCCAGAGAATTCAACAATTTCTTTATCAGCATCTTTTAATACCTTAACAACTCTGTCATAAATACCAGCTTTTTTAATGGCACCTTTGCCATAAGCTAGCATTACCTTCTGACCTGCGTTCTTTAAAAGCTCTGGTAACTTTTCTTCAATTGAATTATCAGCAAATGCTACCTTTACTGGATAAGAATAAGTAAAACTCTTCACGATAAACCTCTAATTAAAACTTAATTTATATTGATATAGACAATGAGCTTTAACGGGTAACAGCCTCGTTACCTGCCCAAGGTTCTGCCTCACGACCAAACCGCTCTCCTTCAACTTCCATGGAAGAGGTAAGGTCAGTAAATTCCTGCCAGTCTTTTTCTGTTAAAGACAAATCCATAGCTTTAAGATTTTCTTGAAGTCTATTTATCTTGGTAGTACCAGGAATAGGTACTATGTATGACTTTTGATGCAGGATAAAAGCTAATGACAATTGAGCTACAGTACAGGTTCTCGCTTTAGCAAATGCCTCAATTTGATTTACAATATGTAAATTGTGTTCCATCATTTCTTTGTTGCTCATGCGTGGAACAGTGCTTCTGTAATCGTCTTTACCAAAACTTTCAGCTTTTTTAAATTTGCCTGCGAGCATTCCTTTGCCTAAAGGAGAAAAAGCAGCCAGACCTATTTGATGTTTTTCAAGAACAGGCATTAAAGACTGTTCTAGTTCTCTGCACCACAGAGAATATTCATACTGCACTGCGGTTACTTTAAATACAGAGTTGGCGCGCTCTAAAGTTTTTAAACCGGCTTCAGACAGGCCCCAATGAAGGATTTTGCCCTCTTTACATAAAGACTCCATGACTAAAGCTACATCTTCAATTGGAACATTAGGATCCACACGATGCTGATAGTAGATATCAATATGATCTGTTCTCAGTCTCTTTAAAGATCCTTCAACTGCTTTTTTAATGGCATTAGGAGATGAATCCAGGCCTAAAAGCTTTCCATCTTGAATATTCCAGCCAAACTTGGTTGCAATCTTTACTTTATTACGTACTGGCTGCAAAGCCTCTCCTACCAACTCTTCATTTTTATAAAAACCATAGAGCTCAGAGGTATCAAAAAAGTCTTCACCTAACTCTACTGCTTTTTGTAAAAAGCTGATGCCAGATTCTTTTGGAGGAAATGGAGGATAGCCCTGGTTAAGTCCCATACATCCTAAGCCAACAGCGCTCACCTCCAGCTTTTCTCCAGATTGATTAGTACCTAAAATTCGCTTTAACATAAATCATCTTTTACCTGTCCAGACCGTTTTCGTGCAACCAGTTTTCAATAACCTTGGCTACATCGCGGTTATTAAGATCAGACATCATAAAATGGGTATTACCTTTAACCCCTAAATCAGGCAAACTTACGATACTTACTTTGCCATGATACTTTTTAGCTACACGCTCAAATTCATGAGCCAGGTTTAAACGTGTTCTCCAGTTGTCCTGACCATAGTTCTTAACTGGAGTTTTCCCTTGGGGAATATTGTCACCAAAGTAAACCACGATAGGTTTTGAGATTAACTTTTTAAAGTTCTCCATTGAGATTTCATAGCCTTTGGCAGGAAACATGCTAGTTGTCTCTTCAACATCAGGTAACTCACCTTTAGGGAATGGGAAGGTACCAGGCTCTAGAGAAATTACAGCTTTAATCTTGTCTGAGACTGTAGCAGCTCTAAAGCCAGGCCCCCCACCTGCAGAATGGGTCATTAAGATACCGTCACCAGCTACCTCAAAGGTATCTACAACAGATTTTGCAAAAACATTTTCATCATAAATACCGGTATCAGGTGTCATCTGACGGAAGAACTGATCTAGAGATTTTTCATCCTGAGCAAAAGCCACATTGTCATAAAAGTTTGGCCAAACACCAATTCTGAAAGTGTTAAACCACAGCTCATCATCTGGAGTTTGTGTAACATTACGAGCTACAGTTGAACGACCTGCTCTGCCGCGGCCAGGCTCATCCATAACATAGGTCTTATAACCTTCTTCTAAAAAGATGTTATTAAAACCGTCACGACCATCAGGAGTTGTCTCCCAGGTTTTACCTGATTGACCATAGCCGTGTAAAAAGACTAAAGAAAGTTTTCTTGCATTTTGAGGGATCTGGTACATTACATAAGCATGATCACCATGCAAAGTTTGGCCACTTAAATCTTTAGGATCATTTGGATTGTAGGTGCCATCTGCTACTTTTACTGTTCCTGCAGTTGCAAAACTTCCCTGCTCAACTATGGTTACAGGCTTTGTAAAAGCAATTGCATTAAAAGATATGATGCTTTCAGCCAAAGCCGACAAATAAATTATCTTGTTCATATAAATCCCTTTTATATCAATCTTTGATATCTAAAACCTACTTAAGATTTTTATAATCAGTCATATCAACTTTTTCTAACCATTCTGTTGAGACGTTGTCTCCACTGTTCATATAGGCAAGATGTTGAAAATAGCTGTTTGGTGATGCTCCATGCCAGTGTTTAGTTTCAGCAGGAATGGTGACACTGCTACCTGGCTTTAGCTCTTTTATATCTTCACCCCAGATCTGATAATAGCCATGACCTGAAAATCCAATTAAAACCTGACATGAATTGTGGTGTACATGCCAATTGTTGATTGAGCCTGGAGCGAAGGTAACTACGAACATATGTACACTAGGATCTGTAGATACAGGAGCTAAATAAGACGGAGCTGTAAAGTATTTTTCATTAGACTTATTCTCAACTCCTACAGGGAATACAGCACCTTCTACTTTAGACAGTTCCTGTTCAACCTCTTTTACAGAAAGATAACTATAAGTTTCCTCTTGAGACTGAACTGGTGACATGACTGTGGATGAGAGAATTAAAAATGGAATAATGCTCTTTTTTAATTTCATACAGTTATCCTCTTATAAGGGTAGATACTTTGTTTTAAACTTAACCTGTCTTATTTACCGATCTCTTTTAACCATTCATCAACTTCATCTTTAACCTCATCATTAGCCTTTTGTGCTAACTGTCCTTTCATCACTAAAGCTTTACCAACTTTTGCATTTTTGAACATAGACTGAAGTCTTAAATCAATTGCGCTCAAACCACTGCCTTCATGAGTTACAAATGGATAAATCTTTTTGCCATCTAAGGAGTTTTTCTCTAAAAAGGTGTACATCACCATTGGCATATCACCCCACCATACAGGTGAACCAATATAAACAGTGTCATACTCATCAACGGAAACAAGATCTGTCTTGTAGTCTGGACGTGCGTTATTCTCTTTTTCAGTACGAGCAACCTCAGTTGCTGCCTTATACTGTTTTGGATAAGCAGTTACTGGTGAAATCTCATGAAGATCAGAGCCTGTCTTTTCTGCGATGATCTTTGCTAATTTTGCTGTATTACCCTCCTTTACATAACCTACGCCGTAGTTTTCATCTGCTCTTGAAAAATAGATGGTTAAAGATTTGGCAAAGGTTGCCTGTGACATAAAGACTCCTGCTGCAAGAAGTAATGCTGACTTTAAGATTAAGTTTTTCATCTAAAACTCCTGAATTTGTAAGTAACGTATTAAAGGACTATTTATTTAGGCCTTGAAAGACTTCATTTGCGTATTTCATAAGATTTAGAGTTCTAGGAAAACCTAAATATGGATTAATTGAGGTAATCACCCCTATTACCTCATTCTGAGAACCTCCTGCTGCAATAAGACCTCTTATGTGGCTCTTAAATTGAGGTTCTTCTCCTATAGTACCGATTGCAGCTACAGTTAGAATTTCTCTTTCTTTAAGACTTAACCCCTGTCTTGTATAGATATCGCCAAAACAGAAAGCTGACAGGTCATCCTGAAGATGTTTTTGATTGTCAGGTGTACTCTCACGCATTTTTACAATACGCTCACCATAGGTTCCAACCTGTAACTCAAGACCTTTAGTAAATCTGTCTTCATCACTGGTAGTTGCTGCATCTTCTAATGGTAACTTGATGTTTTTTGCTTTAAAGATTTTGTTTAAGATCTCTAATGCCATAATCTCACGTGCAATACCAATGTATGGCACGCACTGATAGACAGCTTCACGCAGTTTTAGAGGTGCTACCCCAGCATTTAGAGCTTCAACAAAAGCATGTTCTAAAAGATTGTCATTTACCTGTAAGGTAGTTAAAGTCACAGCTGTAACCAGTTCCTGATGCTCTCTTGAAAGAGCGCTTTGAGAGGCAATATCAGCATAAAGATATTTCTTCATGAGAGCTGACATTTGAGGATCAGTATCTTCTAAAAAGAACTTCTTATTGCCATGTAATGATGCATACAGCTCATTTGCAACTTTTGCTCTCTCATTAGTCTCAAGATACTTTGAACTGTTTTGAGCAAAGACTACTTGTGAAAAAATGAGACTTGAAGCTACTAAAGATAACTTTAAAGACTTTTTAAAACGTAAGTGAGGCATTTTGTCTCCAAGATTGTTCGACCTAGAAGGTGTACCTGATGATTTTTAGTACACCTTCAGTTTTAAGATTTCTCTACATAACTTTATTAAAGATTCTTGCCATAGAAATCAGATAACTTTGAGACAAAAGTATCTACATACTCTGGTACAAAGTAAGTCTGAATATGTGTTGCTCCTTTTAAGGTAAAGAGCTCCTTATTTTTAGTGCCAGTTGCTCTCTTAAAGCAGTCTTCAGTCATGTACAGAGTATCAGCATCGGCACCTGCCATCATTAGTAATGGCTGATCGATTAACTCCATGTTCTCTCGAGCATCAAAGGTAAACAGATCAAGGTTGCTGCGCACTGTGTACTGGAAGGTTGAATTTGGATGACGGTGAGACTTACCGTAATAGATATAACCTTCACGATATAGAGTTGGCATCTTAGCTAGCTCTTCATCTGAGATTTGAGCTGTTTCAGTAGCAGGAGTTCTTAAGATCTTCTCGCCTAAAGCTTCTTTTGATCTTTGCTCAGATGCTTCATGAAGACGCTTTAAGGTTGTATCTTTTGCTGAATCTAAAAAGCCATCTTTTCTTACAATACCTGAATTGAACATAGATAATGTTGCTACAGCCTTTAAGCGTTTGTCAGTCTGTGAAGCTTTAATGGTGTAACCACCACCGCCACAGATACCTAAAGCACCGATTCTTTCAGGATCAACACCTTTAAAGGTTTCAATGATATCTGCCATTCCGTGGATATCTTCAACTCTAAAAGAAGGATTATCTAGGTTTCTTGGCTGTCCGCCACTAGCTCCCTGGAATGAAGCATCAGCTGCAATGGTGATATAACCTAATTCAGCTAATCTTTGAGCATATAAACCTGCTACCTGCTCTTTAACACCACCATTAGGATGAGCTACAACAACGGCTGCATACTTCTTGTTTGGATCGTAGTTTGCAGGAGTGTAGATATTAGCTGAGATCTTGTTACCATTAAGAATATAAGTTACAGGATGGATGTTTACCTTACCTTTTACATTCTCTGTAATTGCACCTCTGTAAACTAAACCAAATGGATTTTCATTTGGTGATTTAATTTCAGCATTTGTCAGTTCTCTTAAATTAGAAGCACCTGTAAAGACAATTTCAGATGCCATAGCTTTTGGCATAAAAGAGGTAGAAATCGCACCTGTTGCAAGTACAGTTGCTAAAAATAAAGAGCTTAAAACAGTTTTGGTTGATTTTAACTTCATGTTCGATTACTCCAAAGTTGTGTATGTAAACAGCTAAGGCTTGCCTTTAAATAAGCTAATTAACTTTTCTTTGAAATAATTATAGAAATTGGCTAAAGAGGATTAGTTCTTAAAAAAATCAGAAATATGCCTAAAAATATCAAGATGATTTTTTAAGATTGAAAGTGAGATTGCCCAAAGCAAGTTTAAGATCCAACATACAAGCGAAAAGAAGAGGAGTGTATGTTGCAATAAAGGGCGTTCTTTTAGAACGAGGATGATCCTATAACAGGAACATCGGGAAGAATACTCTTGTATCTAGGATCGTGTTAATCACTTTAATAAGGAGTTTCAAAATGAAAATTTTATTTATTGTGATAATCCTACTTTTACTGTTATGGTCACCCCGTATGGTAACCTAGGTTCATCCGAGGCAGGAGTTGGCGCTCATACCTTCTATCTAATTGTAGATCAAATCATCACTTTATCAAAAGTTACTTTTGAAAAATCATAATCAGCTATGCCATGTTCTTATTTACACCGGCAAAATAAATAGCTACATAATGTTACTTCTGTCATATTTAACCAAAAGTCATTTTTAAAACGTTATTTCTCGAAAGTGTTGCTATCACCCACTAAGCTCTCGGTCATGGTTCTTGCACTATAATTTTCGTACTTCAAAAATTCAACAAATTTAGTTTACTCTCTGAAATATCTGATAAATGTTCAGATATTTTCCGAAATAACATGCACTGGATCTTAAAAAGTAGACGTGATTATAGAGAATGATATAAAAGTGTTTATATATCAATAAGATAAGATAATTTCGGGTGATTTCGATTAAAATGTGTATAGCAAAAAAAACATTAAGGAAAACACCCAATGCAAAGTTTATCTAAAACAGACATTAATGCCTAACAACTTTTTGATATTTTTTTACAGGCTGTGCAGTCAAGCGTAGTTAGAACGATTACCAGAGACAGTAGATTCATTGTCAGCTCTCGAAAAATGGATCCTTTCATATTACTTCGCGCTTTGTTGAAGTAATGGGACGGATAAAGAATTCAGCATATCGAGCATCTATGAGAGATATGTGCAGATATGTATTAAAGAGAAGCTAGTGTTCATGAAATGGGAGCCATTCTATGACTTTCTAGTTAAAAAAGAGTTCGTCTTATTTGTAGAAAAACTGTATGTGATTGTTAATACAACAGCTTTAGAGCAAGACTTCTCAGAAGGATCAGAACTTGTAAAAGTATTAAAAGAGAGACTGTCTAATCTCAAAGGCATAGTTTTACAGGATGGTTCTGAGGTAGCAACCAACAGTAGTTGCAAAATCCACGACTAAATTAATTTCATTCTTTTAAATTCATAGATTACATCCAATATTTTTAAATTCAGATCTTTTATAAATCATCTTCTCTCTTATATTTTTAAAATCTTTTCTTATATTTTTAAATTCAAAAGGTCATTTCACAATTAAGCTCTTTGGAAATGAACTTGTTACTTATTTACTGTTCAGTCTATTTTCTTCTGGAAGGACCTTTAAGCTCGATTTCTATAGCAGGATGCAATAGTCTGTCAGTTGCAGCTTCAGCTTTAGTATCGCTACCTAAAAGAATTGGAAAGGCACTCTTCTTTAGCTGAGTTGATATAACTGTCGATGCTGTTTTATACCTGTCATCAATAATATTGAACAAATCTTGAGATTCTGATGTGGATATCTTTGAAATTCCAAAGTCATCTAATATCAATACCTTGAATCGTTGTAAATTTCGCATGAATCTAAGTTTATCCATCCCTAGCTTATTGGTCATTTCCAATAAAAGGTCTGAAGTTCTGTAATACCCTACAGAAATACCATTAGAACAGCAGTTGTATCCAAGTGCACAGGCTAACCCCGTTTTACCTACACCACAGGAACCGCTGATGATGACATTACAGCATTTTGTTACCCAGTTTAACGAGGTGAGACTGGCTAATGTTTCATCTTTTAAACCGTAATCGGCGGTTGAAGTTAGTGGGCTTAGACATGCCAAATTTCAGGCATAAAAAAAGCGACCTGACGTCGCTAAATGGTGGATGCTATAGGACTCGAACCTATGACCCTCTGCTTGTAAGGCAGATGCTCTAACCAAACTGAGCTAAGCATCCTCATCAGAAAGTGAATGCATTATATAGATAATAATGCATTCTTGCAAGTAGTAATTTTAAACAAAATCAAAGGAATTCTCTCAAAGTGGCTTTTAATGCACGTTAATGAGAGGTTAATTTTTTTTTAATTTTGCTTAAATTTTGCTCAATTCCTCGATTATAGCTTCATAAGCAATGTCCATTGCCTTTTTAAGCTCCTCTTTTTTGATATTCAATGGAGGATTAAAGTAAAGAATATCCCCTATTGGTCTTAAAAGTAATCCTTTCTTTAAGGCGTTTTGGTAAATTCTATAACCTAGTCTTAAAGAACTATCAAACGGCTCTTTGGTACTTCTGTCTTTTACAAGCTCTAGAGCATTGATAAGACCTATATGTCTTACACCACCTACCTTATCTATTTGCATAAAGCGCTGTTCGAATTCTTTTGAAAGCCACTGACCTAATTCATTGGCTTTTTCAATGATGTTATCGCGCTTTAAGATCTTGATAACAGCTAAAGCACAGCTACATGCTAGTGGGTTACCTGCATAAGTATGTGAATGCATGAAAGCTTTGCCTTCAGAGTAATCGGCTAAAAAGGCATTGTAGATACTGTCAGTTACACAGACTACAGACATTGGCATGTAACCGCCTGTAATGGCCTTAGACAGACACATGATGTCAGGTGTAATACCTGCATGATCACAGGCAAACCACTTACCAGTTCTACCAAAACCAGTTGCAATTTCATCTGCGATAAAGAGCACTCCGTGCTCTTTGCACAAATCATATAAAGACTTTAAGTACTCTTTTGGGTACATTCTCATGCCACCTGCACCTTGCAACAATGGCTCTACAATTAGGGCACAGAGCTTGTCTCCATATTTATCAAAGCACTCTTTAGCTCTTTTCAGACACTTTTCTGGATAATCATCTGCATGACGGAACATATCAGGAGCTTCAATATGAATGTTATCCATCATCATTGGCTTATACATTAAGTTGTATAAATCCATACTGCCTACAGATAAGGCTCCAATGGTTTCTCCGTGATAACCTTCAGAGAGGCAGGCAAATTTTGTTCTGTCTTTTTGTCCTATCTGATGCTGATATTGGAAGGCAATCTTTAAAGCCATCTCTACAGATGATGAGCCGTTATCAGCATAATTAAAATGAGTTAATCCTTTTGGAACAATGGTCAGTAACTCTTTAGTTAACTCTACAGCCCATGGGTGAGTAAAGTTTGCAAATATTACATGTTCTAAAGTATGAGCCTGCTTGGCAATAGCATCAGAGATTTCTTCATTGCAGTGGCCTAACAGATTACACCACCAGGAACCTACGATATCTAAGATCTCTTTGCCTTCAGCTGTATATAGATATGGACCTTTTCCCTTTACGACTGGCACTGGAGGGAAAGACTCATAGTCTTTCATTTGGGCAGCAGGATGCCAAATATGTTTTAAATCAAAATCAATCAGTTCTTTAGAATTCATCAAAGTAATCTTCCATATTCTTGTCTAAAAGTTCGAGATCCTGTTTGCCATCAGCTAATGTAGCTATGACTTTTACATTGGAGATCTGCTCAATCATACTAAAATTGTCCTGATGCATAATTGAGTTCTTGTCAAACTTATTTAGAATTACACCCTGAACTTTTACATCATTAGCATTAAGATAGCTGATAGTAAGCACGGTATGGTTTATAGTACCAAGACCTGCATCAGCTACAACTACACAAGGTAATTTCATTGCCTTTAAGATATCAAGATACATTAAATGGCAGTCTTTTTCCCAAACCACAGGACAGATGATGCCACCTGCTCCTTCAGACAGGACATAATCATAGTTGTCTCTTAATGCATTGAACTTTTCTAGAATTTTATCTAATTTGGCAAAACGATTTTCACCACGACCTGCCAGATGTGGAGATAAAGGTTTTTCATAAAGATAGGATAATAGAGACTCTGTACTCTGTTTGATGTTAGCATGATCTCTAACATAGCCAGCATCAGAATGTTCAATACAATCAGAACCACTGACTGCAGCCTTGTAATAAGCTAATTTTAGATTTTTTTTAGTTAGTTCTCTTGCAATTGCAGCACTGACATAGGTCTTACCAATATCAGTACCGGTACCTGTAACAAATAATCCACGCATTTTTAAATCCTTAGTAAGTAGGATAATTCTACCACTTAACTAAGAATGTTTTTTTATTATCCACCGAGCAGACTTAGGATGATGGATTTACTGTTATTGATTTGTTTCATAATCGAGGCACAAACCTGCTGACGAACCATAAGTTCAGCAAGATTAGCAGCTTCCTCAGCATAATCTGTATCCTGAATTCTTGAGCGAGCATCAGATAAATTCTCTCTCATGGTGTCATTTAATCTGATTGCAGATTCAAAACGGTTTTGCACACCACCTAAAGTTCCTTTATAGGAGCTTACAGCTTTGATGTACTCATCTATATAGCCTAAGACTTCTTGAGCATTTTCAGCTGTAGATAAAGAGAATCTTAAGGAATCACCATCTCTTACAACTGAGCCTTTGCCGTCATTACCAGTATATGATGACAGTCCTGACATGGTAAAACCATTTTGAAAGCCAGGAATTGTAATAGTGTCATTAGCCATACCTGAGGCTTGTATCTGAATGCCACCATTTGAATAGAAACCGCCCTGATTGCCATCTAAGATGGCGGTACCGCCAAAAGTGGTCTTTTTACCAATTCTGGTAATTTCCTGACACAGTTGCTGTACTTGAGAATTGATTGCCTCACGGGATGCATCATCATAAGTACCATTAGCCGCCTGAACAGCTAGGGTTCTTATTTTTTGCAGCATATCGGTAGTTTCGTCTAAGGCGCCTTCCATGGTCTGAGCAAGAGCTAAACCATCACTTAAGTTTCTGCTACCTTGCTTATAGCCATTGATTTGAGAGGTTAATCTGTCAGCTATCTGAAGACCTGCAGGATCATCTTTAGCTGAATTGATCCTTTTACCTGAGGAGAGTCTTTTATAGACAGTATCAAGCCCTGCATTTATGCTGGATAAACTCCGCATATTATGCATAGCTGCAATATTGGTTAGATACAGTGCCATGGCTTTCTCTCTCAGAATTATTCTTATTGAACAAAAGCTGTTATTTTTTGATTTATAAGATATATCTTTTGTTCTTTTACTTTTGTTTATATTTTCTTAACGGAAAGATGTATGTTTTCTTTAACATTTGGCCGAAACAGGCAATAAACAGCAGGTATTTGTCAATGGTATCCTAGAAGTAATAAAACTGATTTAAAAAAAGCTAAATTTCAAAAGCAAAATTAGGTGCAGATTTTCAGAAAAAAAGCATCAATATAAACTTGTCTAATACACTGCAAAACTTTGTGTGATCGATATCATAATAATTAGAACAATTTATTATTCATTAACAAAAATATTGATCATAAGCACTTTTTTATAGAATTAATCTGAATAAAATACCCCCATGAATTCAAGCTAAAGCTTAATTCGTAATGATTTTTTCCTAGGTTATGCTTCGCCCAACCGCGAAGCATTTTTTTTATTTTCACATTCAACTTTTCTCAAAAAACAAAAAATCTTTAAAAGGCTCTTCTCAAAACTAATCTTCAAAACAGATAGTTAAGTCTGTGACTGCTCTCAAAATTTCATTTTAAAAAGTGCCTACTTTTTTTAAATTTACGTTTGTATCAAATATTTATTAACAATTCCCCATTAAGATAGTTGCATAACAAACAAAAATAAGGAGGCTATATGCCTAGATATCTATGGTTTATCCTTGCAGCAATTGCACTGATTATTGGATACAACGTTTATGGTCGTTTTGTAGAAAAGATCTTCGGACCTAATCCCAAGAAAGCAACCCCAGCTCATACCTTAAAAGATGGTGTTGACTTTGTGGCAATGCCTAAGTGGAAACTGTGGTTAATCCAGCTTTTAAATATCGCAGGTGTAGGTCCTGTATTTGGTCCTATTCTAGGTGCACTTTATGGTCCTACAGCTTTACTGTGGGTTGTTTTCGGTACCATTTTCGCAGGTGCTGTTCATGACTACTTCTCAGGCATGATGTCTGTTCGTTATGGCGGTGCTAATGTTCCTGAGATTGTAAGATATACCTTAGGCACTAAAGCAAGAAACTTCATGCGATTCTTTGCAACCTTACTACTGCTTTTAGTAGGTGTTGTGTTTGCTACAGCTCCAGCTGGTCTGCTTACCAAGTTATGTGCAGGTCACTTTGACGGTGTATTAAACTTTTGGGTTTGGATCACCATTATCTTTGCTTACTACTTCTTAGCAACCATCATTCCTATTGATAAGATCATTGGTCGTATTTACCCTATCTTTGGTGCTTTACTGATTATCATGGCTGTAGGAGTAACATTAGGTCTTCTAATCAATATGCCTGATAACTTCTATTCATGGGCTGATTTCAGTTCAAATCCACATCCAAATGATTTACCTATCTGGCCTCTGGTATTCATTACTATTGCTTGTGGTGCTCTGTCAGGCTTCCATTCAACTCAGTCTCCTCTAATGGCACGTTGCTTAGAGAATGAGTCAGAAGGCAGAATGGTATTCTACGGCGCAATGGTAGCTGAAGGCTTCATCGGCTTAGTATGGGTAACTGTTGGTATGACCTTCTACCCTGATGCTCAGGCTCTATTAGCTGATATTAAGGCAGGTGGTCCTGGCAACGTAGTTTACACCAGCTGTATTTCTCTAATGGGTACATTCGGTGGTGTATTAGCTATTCTAGGTGTTATTATCCTGCCTATTACCTCAGGTGATACTGCTTTCCGTGCTGCAAGACTTACCATTGCTGAGGCAATTAAATTACCTCAGGTAAAACCTGCTAAACGTCTTTTAATTGCAATTCCTGTATTCGTAATTGGTATTGTTCTATCTCAGGTTGATTTCAACATCATTTGGAGATATTTCGGTTGGTCTAATCAGACCTTATCAGCAATTATGTTGTGGTCTGCATCTGCTTACTTATACAGAAAGAACAAGTTACACTGGGTAACCTCAATTCCTGCAACCTTCATTACAGCAATCTCTGTAAGCTACATTCTTTATGAGCCAAACATGGGCTTTGGTATCGATATTGATGTTTCTAACATCGTTGGTGCCGTATCAGGCTTAGTATGCTTATTCTTACTCTTAAAGTTTGGTAAGAAACCAATTGCAGGTGATCCTGAGGTAGAGACTACTGACAATGAGTAAATCAGATTTGAACAGATAATAATTTAATTTCCATTTTGAACCTAATTTAGCAGGCGCCACCGCGCCTGCTTTTTTATGCTCAAAATATATAAGATTTGATGTAAGAATATTTTTTGCTGAAAATTGAAATCTGTTGATGCTAAGAAGCATAAGGATTGTGTCTAAGTATAAAGACTCATACTCCTAAAAAGTACCTATATACCTTCTAATTGCCATAACCTAGCTTTAACTTTTAAGGGACCGTCTTAAGCTCTAAATCGAAATAGCTGAAAAAAAACCTGTGAAGAATTTAACTTCACAGGTTTTCTTATCGATATTTAGCTAATTTTGAATAATCTTAATTTACTTTAACTTCATGAGAAGCAGCACCTGAGTAGCTCTTGAACTCATCAACAAGCACGTCAGCAAAGCCTGGATACAGTCTTGAAACTTCCTGAGATGGTAAAGGAGCATCATTTTCATCATAGAAGGTAATAGCAGTTGATGAACCGTGGATACCTAAACGGATCTTGTACTTGCCGTGTTTAATATCAAGACGGATATTAGCACCTAACTTAATTAAGTCATCAGCACTGTCTAGAACTTCAACCTCGTACTCAGCCTTAGCTACAGAGTGAGAGTTAATCTTCCAACCACATCTTGGTAACATACCATTTAGAAGTTCCATGGTGGTTTCAAATGGAGCTTCAACTAAGATTGCGTCATGATTGTTGTTATCCTGACCTAAAGATACGATTAAGTTATCAGGATCATATGTTGACTGTTGGTTCTTAGTGTCGATCTCATGGATGATCTGGTTTGAAAAGCCCATAGCAAAACGCTCTTGCTCAATCATGTCCAAAACATCTTTCATCTTGGTACCTGATGATAGAGATGTCATTGAGCCTACAAGCTTAGTTGCAATACCAATCTCGCCTTGAGCATTTCTACCAACACGTATCTGATAAATCTGCTTATAACGTTTTAGACCTAAATCAGCATCAGTGTCATCATATGGCTTACCAAACTCTGTAAAGTCACGAGCAATGGTAGTTAATACGTACTGTCCCTGAGCAATCTTACCTACAGCTACATTCATAGTCTTTAGAACTGATGCTAATAACATCCAAGCATCATCTTCGGTCTTAATGCCGTGTGAACCATCATTCTCAAACCAAACAATAGCCTCCCCTGAAGACCACTGTGTATGACAACCAACATCTGATCTGTAAGGAGCAGTAGGAGCTCTTACATCAACAGCTTCTCCTACAGGACCTGTTAATAACTTTTTATTTACAACAGGAATCTGTAATTCTGGGTTGATACCAGGATTATCAAGTGACTGAGGAACTACAATGCGATTATTTGTTACTTCGGCATCAGTATGTTCGTAATAACCTGTAGGTTCTCTTGAACTCTTATCCATGCCGAAATATTCTTGCCAGTAATTTCGAATGGTTACACAACCTGACAAGGTCAAAGCAGGAATAGCACCAATAGCTACTAATGCAGCTAGCTTTTTAATTTTATTCCTTGACACCTAATATCTCCTTAATGTGTATTCTGCAAGCTAAAAAAAGCATCTGAGAAACAATTTCTCAGATACTCTCTTAAATGATCAAAAATAAAACTTCCGCCTATAAAGGCGGAAATTAAATTTTAATCAAAATCTTGCTGTAAGAGAGGCTTTTGCAGGTAGCTAAATAAATTATTGCTTACCATATTTAAGACTTCCTTAATTGAAGAAAGTTCAGGATCATAAGCATTAATATATGTAGGTTCTGCACCTGGCTCGTAATAGCATACTGAAGAGAACACAGCATCAACATCTGTATCTGACAGAGTTAACGAACAACGGAAATCAATCAGTCTCTCAACGCCAGCCTGAATTAACAGAGGATCACGCATTTCCTTACGGAAATTGATTACCCCCATTGATCTGTCGTCTAAGAAGATCTGATTTGGTTTTACACCGTTCTTTACCCAGTGATCAGCTTTATCAAATGATCTCTCTAGCTGATTATCAGAATGATAAGTGAATGCTACCTCATAATCACTTCCTGGTGGAGGAGCTACCTTCTCATCACTTTTTTGTGCGTCATCATTTTCATAATCTGACATAATGTCTACTCCTTTCACTTATCGTTATACTGAAACTTTTTTATTTTCTCTTAAAGCCACGGTCATATTGAACTCTGGCTTATTAGGCTTAGAATTCTTGCTGTCTACACAGTAATAACCTTCACGCTCAAACTGGAAGCTCTGACCTACTACTGCACTCTCTAAGCTCTTTTCTAGAACTGCATTTTCAATTACAGTCTTTGAATCTTTGTTCACAGTAGCTAAGAAGTCTTCTGCTGCACCTGGATTTGGAACATTAAACAGGTTCTCATACAGGTTCACAATGCCACGATAGCAGTTGTTAGCATCAACCCAGTGGATTACCCCCTTTGGCTTGTGACCTTCAACATTAGCGCCAACAGAATTAGGAACTGCATTGCAGTGAACTACGGTTACCTTGCCGTTTTCATCTTTCTCACAAGATGTAGCCTCTACAATGTAAGAGTTTCTCAAACGAACTTCATGACCTAGTTTCAAACGCTTGTACTGCTTGTTAGCTTCTTCTCTAAAGTCAGATTCATCGATGTAAATTTCTTTACTGATGGTAATGGTTCTTGTACCCATTGCCTCATTCTCAGGATGATTATTTACTGTATATGAAGTGTCAGTTACACCTTCTTCACCATAGTTATCGATGATTAGCTTGATTGGATGTAATACAGCCATAGCTCTTGGAGCATTCTTGTTTAGATCATCACGAATACATGACTCTAAAGCGCTCATCTCGACAACGTTATCCTGCTTGGTAACGCCGATGCGACGGCAGAATTCTCTAATTGAAGCTGGTGTATAACCACGACGGCGAAGACCTGAAATGGTGGTAAGTCTAGGATCATCCCAACCATCAACAATGCCTTCTTTAACTAAAAGATTCAGCTTTCTCTTTGAAGTAATTGAGCCTTCTAAGTTCAAACGGCTCATCTCATACTGATGGGGTTTTGCTTCAATAGAAATATGCTCTAAAACCCAATCATACAGTCTTCTGTTATCTTGGAACTCAAGAGTACAGATTGAGTGGGTAATACCTTCGATTGCATCAGAGATACAGTGGGTAAAGTCATACATAGGATAAATGCACCATTTATCCTTGGTAATAGCGTGCTCTGCAAAACGGATACGGTAGATAACAGGATCACGCATACAGATGAATGGAGAAGACATGTCGATCTTAGCTCTTAGACAAGCCTGACCTTCCTTGAACTCACCGTTCTTCATCTTCTCAAACAGAGCTAAGTTTTCATCAACAGTTCTGTTTCTGTAAGGGCTTTCTTTACCAGGCTTAGTTAAAGTACCACGGTACTCACGAATTTCATCTGGTGATAACTCATCAACATAAGCTAAACCTTTGTTAATAAGCTCAATAGCATAGCCGTATAATCTTTCAAAATAATCTGATGAGTGGCAAATTTTCGTCCACTTGAAGCCTAACCACTTAACATCATTCTGAATTGAATTGATGTACTCCATATCCTCTTTTTCAGGATTTGTATCATCGAATCTTAGGTTGCAGGTACCCTTATAGTCACGAGCTAAACCGAAGTTTAAGCAAATTGATTTAGCATGACCAATGTGAAGATAGCCATTTGGTTCTGGAGGAAATCTGGTAGCTACGTGATCTGTACGTCCTTCTTTAAGATCCTCATCAATAATGTCGGTTATAAAGTTGCGAGGGATCTTTTCCTCTTCACCAACAGTATTACTCATTTTTTTAACTCCAATTTCCCTGGGTAATAATATTTTTTCACTAAACAAATATGTGTCTATTAGTGTGTAATTCTAACAAATGGGCTCTAAACACTCAATTTTATTAGCAATTTATTGAACAGTTAAGCTTTTTTAATAAAATTTTATTATTTATTTTCAATATGTTACAAATTAGCATATCTTCAACAAAATAGAAGATTTGCGACACAGATTTGATTTTTCAGTTTATACGAGTGGTAGGAGATTTAAGACGCTTTAGAGCCGGCTTTTATCTAATGTCTTATGCTAAAACTCTTCAAATTGTGGTAAAACACTTATAAGCTCAATTATCTGCACATTTATCATGCTTGCATCTACACAACAAAATAAAAAAATTATATAATCAAATGATTATTGAAACGACATGAACTGTCTAAATATTGAGGATTAACAAATGAGCTTTGAGTCAGAAAAGCCTTTTAATGATTTCCAACACTTTGCACGTGGTATTCGTCGTAGTGGTGATTTCACAATTAATGAATCAAATCTTTTAGAGCAGTGTGGTACTGCTATGATGGAGCTTTACAAGGGCACTCGCAAACCAAAGACTCCAGAAGAAAAAGAGTTTGTAAAGCAGATTTCTTCTGATGATGTAATCACTGATCGTAATGCAAAGATCTTCAAGAAATACTTACAGGTTATTCAGCCTCGTCATTTACACCGTCTGTGCTCAGTTGGCAATGATGAAGACATCAATAACAACTTTATGGGCGGCAGCTCATCATCAGATGAGTCAGCTTTAGACTAAGATTTAAACTTAGCTTAAGTCAGTTATTTAAAGAAACCTCGTTCCATAACGAGGTTTTTCATTCTTGAAGACTTTGCAAATCTCCTCCACTTTTGCTCTCAAAGGCCAAGGCTTATCTGTAAATACAGCTTTTGTTCTCAAGAACTTATAACTCTTGATTTAAAAAGTTTCTAATTTTGCCTAAAAGCCCACTACTCTCCTGCTTACTCTTATCAGAACAGTCAAAGTCATAGTTTTGATAGAACTTCTTTTCAATTTCTAATCTTTTAATCATCATTTGCTTTTCAATGATATTTCTTTGTACTTTTAAGCTGTCGTTGCTGTCTGTTTTCATATCAATCTCATCCCTTTTAATCTCAAGTTTTCCATACTCAATAACATCATTAAAATCTTCAATTAAGTTTGCAAATTCAGCTTTAATCTTAGAGTCACTCACTTTTTCATTCTTATTGGTAATAAGATCAAAATTGTCATTTAAAAAAGCTTTTAAATTGTCTTTTTCTACGATAAAGCGGGCTTTGCCAGGATTCTTACTGTCAGTTGCAACAGTTGCTTTTAACTTGCCACTTTTAATCAGACGACGTAAGGTCCATTCAGGAATATTAGTAAAATCAGAAATATCCTTTACTGAATATTCATCTGCACCAGGGATTGCGTATTTACCGTAATTCCCTTGTGTACTCTTTTGGACACATTGAGTGTTGTCAGACAGTAAATCCTGCTCTGAGTCATAACCTTCTTTTATTCTTTTAGACTTTTCTAATAGTCTCTTTGCTAATTCTATAAAAGTTTCCATAATAGCTCCTTTAAAGTAAACCAATAGATATCGAACATACTTTCATACTTTAAATATACATCAAATAAACAATCAAATAAACATTAAATATACAAACACTGAACACAATATTTTTATTCTTGGAAACAAAAATAAAAAAGGTCTGTTTTCTTTTGAAAAAACAGACCTTTTTTTAATTATTTTTTGGCAACTAGACAGCTACAATAGCAATATAAGCTGCAGCTACTGCAACTAAAACCACAATAGATAAAGACATCTTAGCAATGGCAGCTACTAGAGCTACAGCAGTACCGATGTAAGCTGCGTACTGATTGTTATCAATACAGTAGAACACTCCAGGGAATACTAAAGCTGTAAGTGCTGTATATGGCACAAGATCTAAAAATCTCTGCCAGTAAGGAGAAAGCTCTAGCTTAGAAATAAAAAGAGCAGGAATACTTCTTATAGGATAAGTCATTAAAAATGACAGAAGTACAATTGAAATATAATACTTGCTCTCCATTAGTTTGCTCCTTTCTCTTCAGCTTTTACAAGCTCTTTTTCATTATTGTTACTATCTGAACTACTATCTGACTTTGGCTTATTATCAGTAAAGATGGCACCAATTAAAGAGCAGATGATAATGGTACTTAAAATTGCCCAGCAGCTGTCCATTACCTGTGATAAAGCAATATTTAAGATTGCAGCACAAATAACAATTACTAAAAGCTTGTTATTGCTCTTAGCAGCAGGTACTACAATTGCAATAAACAATGCATATAAAGCAATGTTCATTGCTTGAATTAAGTTTACTGGTAAGTAATTGGTTGCAAAAGCACCAATGACTGCACCTGATACCCAGGCACACCAAGAAACTAAGAAAAGTCCTGTAAAGTATGAAGAACTAATCAGTTCTTTTTTAGCTGTAGTAAAGATTGCAAAAGGCTCATCGGTAATAAAGTGTGAGAAGAAAGCTCTTCTTACATTACTCAATTTATCAAAACGGGCAAAAACACAGGTACTCATAATGAAATATCTGAAGTTTAAAATGATAAGACCGATACAGATAGCTACTAAACTGGCACTGTCTTTAGCTGAAGTTACAGCAAAGAACTGACCAGAACCGCTATAGCAGATCATTGACATAAAAATGGTTTCAAAATCAGAATAACCTGCCTGTTTTGCCATTACAGCACAAGCAGTACCAACAGATAGGTACCCCAAACAAATTGGAATTGAATGACGGGCACCTAACAGAAATAAATTCTTATTTAACACTTTTCTTACCAGATTTATTTTTCAAAAAGCTATATAAAGCTCAATAAAACTTCTTTAAAAAGTCTCTATAAACAGTTTTTTAAGAAATAGTCTTCGATTAATTTTCCATAAGGCAAACTAACAAAATTTACAGCATGTGTTTATGAGATTACAGAACCTTTTGCATATACTTATATGCGCAACCTTTTCTAGGTTGTTGAAGGTATTTGTTTTTAGAGAATGCACAATTATGCACCAAATTAGGCTAAAAGTATATTAGAATTGCCAGAAGTATTTTGTATTCATATCATTATGTTTCAACTTTCGTTTTTAATTTTTGGATTTTGTATTTATTAAAATGGAAAATTTAGATATAGCTAAATTCGGCGGTACTTCTGTTGGTAACTTTGATGCAATGACATCAAGCTACAAGGTAGTTGTCGGCAATAAGAACTCACGTATTGTAGTGATCTCAGCCTGCTCAGGCGTTACAAATCTGTTAGTAGAACTAGCATCAGGCAAATGCAGCGATTCAAAAATTAACGAAATTATTGAAAAACTGCGTGATATCCACGAGCAGATCATTATTCATTTAGAGAATCAGCATGAGCTTCGTAACTACATCGAAGGTCATTTAAAAGAGATCAAAGAGCAGACACTTTTAGCAAATAAAGGTACTAACGATCAGTTAACTGACAGCATTGTATCTCACGGAGAGTTAATGTCATCATACCTGTTCGTAGCTTTATTCAAGCACTACGGTACCGATGCTCAGTGGTTTGATGTTCGTTCAGTAATGCGCACAGACTCTAAGTTCAGCTGCGCAAAACCTATTTGTGAAGAAATCAAAGTATTAGCTCATGATAAGTTATTACCTCTTATCAATGACAAGACCATCATCATTACACAGGGCTTTATCGGTTCTAACACCTTAGGAGAGACTACAACCTTAGGTCGAGGTGGTTCAGACTACACTGCAGCTTTATTAGGTGAAGCTTTAGGTGTAGCAACAATTTCAATCTGGACTGACGTAGCAGGTGTATTTACTACCGATCCTCGTGTTGTAAAAACAGCAAAACCAATTCCAGAGTTAACCTATATTGAAGCTGCTGAAATGGCAAACTTCGGAGCTAAGGTTTTACACCCATCAACCATGATCCCTGCTGTAAGACAAGAGATCCCTATTTTTGTTGGTTCTTCTAAAGAGCCTGAGAAGGGTGGTACCTGGGTTCGTCCAGTAACTAAGTCAGAGCCAAACTTCAGAGCTTTAGCTTTACGTAAAAACCAGACCTTAATCGTTTTATCATCACCTGTTATGGTAGGTGCTACTGGTTTCTTAGCAAACGTATTCTCTGTATTTGCAAAATACAATCACTCAATTGATCTTGTATCAACCTCTGAGATTTCTATTGCAGTTACCATCGATGCTGGTACTACCACTTCTGGTAAGGCTGAAATCAGCGAGAATATGTTAAATGAGCTTCGTCAGTTCTGCCATGTAAAGGTTGAAACTGGTCTGCCACTTATTGCCATTATCGGCAACAGAATGTCAGAGAATTCTGGTGTTATTACCAAGGCTTTTGATGCAATCAACAAGTTCTCTGTAAGAATGATCTGCTACGGTGCATCACGTCACAATCTATGCTTCCTTTTAAAGGATGGCGATACTACTGAAGCTTTAAATGAGCTACATAAGCAGTTATTAGAAGACTAATTCAATAACTGGCACATCAATTGCATCTCTCACTATCTAAAGTGAGAGATGTATTCTTAAATATTCAAAGTTTTCTCTCTAAAGATTAAAGTTACTCTCACCTGTGCCGTTATATGGTTATAGAGGTGGGCGTTTAGCCTATAATAAATGTAGGTTAATTTAGAGGTTCAAAATGTCATCATCAACAATTACTAGTGCTGGTGTAGGTTCAGGCACAGACTTTGAGAGCATTATTTCTGCGTCAGTATCTGCCAAGAAAAAGCTGTACGAGAAACGTACTACTACACGTAAGGGTGAAGCTGAGATCGAAAGAGACGGTCTTAATACCTTAAAGAGTGCTATGAGCACCTTTAAGGATGCTTGTGATAAGCTGACCGAAAAGAATTCGATGAATACTCATGCTATCACTACCACACAGAATAAAGACAATACCTGTTTTACCGTGACAGGTGAATCTGACTGCTCTAATACTAACTTTGATTTGGCTGTAACACAGCTTGCAAAAGCTGAATCTGTGACTCAGCAGTTCAAGACTGCTGACGGTTTTAAGAACAGTTTCTCTGCAGGTAAAATCACCATCGATTTAGGTCCTGAGACCTATAAAGATGATAATGGTATTGAACAGACACGTGAGAGAACCTTCTCTGTGGATATTCAGGAAGGCGATACCTTAGAATTAATTCGTAAGCGCTTAAATCAGAACGATTATGATTTAAACGTTGGTTTAATTAAGACTGAAGACGGTTATTCTTTATCAATCACCTCAGGCTCAACCGGTAAAGATACCTCTAAGCTTAAGATCACTACAGAGTCTACAGATACAGCTGATCATGACTCATTAAACGTATTTAATTTCGATCCTAGTGCAGAAACTACTACCGAAACTGATGACAAAGGTATGGAACACAAGGTATCAGCGTCTGGCTCTAAGTGGTCTTATCAGGAAGGTAAAGATGCTTGGATTGAAGTTGATGGCCATAAGGTTACAAGCCATACCAACAAGTTTGATGACAATCAGGTATCAGGCTTAAACATCACTGTAAATCAGTTAACTAAGGACTCTAACGGCAACTTTACGACCTACAATGTTGATGTTTCAACCGACGGTGATGCAGCTAAGAATAAGATGCAGGAATTCGTTGATGCATACAATAAATTGATGTCATCAATGGACACTCTGTATAAAAGAAACACTTATTCTGATGGTGAGAATCAGTACGATGGTGGTGACTTGGCTGGTGACTCTCAGTTAAAGTCAGTTCAGAATACTCTGCAGACCATGGTTGTAAGATTTACCAAAGAGAATACTGGTAAATCAATCTTTGACTGCGGTCTTGAGTACAACAAGGATGGTACCCTATCTCTTGATTCTGATGCCTTCAAGAAGTCAATTGATAGCTCCTTTAACTCAGTCGTAAGCTTGTTTACAGATGAGGATGATGGCTTAATCAAGCAGTTATCTGATTACGTAAAAGAATACACTCAGACTGGCGGTGTCTTATCTGATCGTATTGATGAAGTACAAAGCGAAATCGATGATTGGGAGCAAAAGATCAGTGATAATGAAGAGAAGCTGGAGAAATATGAAGCTTCATTACGTACTAAGTACGGTAACCTTGACTCTTTGATGTCTGGCTACAATACATCACTCTCATACATTTCATCAATTCTTTCAGGAAGCAAATAGTTTCTCCTGAAGTATGTTTTTTAAAAGGCAGCCTTACAAAAGGTTGCCTTTTTTCGTCTGAGATGAAATGAAAGTCATCTCATATACGAAAAAGCCCCGCATAGCGGGGCTTTGATTAACATAATCTGACTTTACAGCCAAAAGTGTTAATTAGAAATCCTTATCTAAAGAACCTGCTGAACCTAAACGGTCAAAAGCTTCCTGTAGACGAGCGATCATAGACTCCTGACCCTTACGTAACCAAACACGTGGGTCGTAGAACTTCTTGTTAGGAACATCTGGATCGGTACCGTCGCCTAACTGAGCCTGTAAACGGTTCTCATTAGCCTTGTAGTAATGTAAGATACCATCCCATGTTGCCCACTGAGTATCGGTATCGATGTTCATCTTGATAACACCGTATGATACTGACTCACGGATCTCCTGCTCGGTTGAACCTGAACCACCGTGGAATACCAGGTTGATTGGCTTGTCGGTAGGAGTATTGAACTTCTCGTGAACATACTTCTGTGAATCACGTAAGATGGTAGGCTTTAACTTAACGTTACCTGGCTTGTAAACACCATGTACGTTACCGAATGAAGCAGCGATTGTGAAGTTAGGAGAAATCTTTGATAACTCCTCGTATGCATATGCTACGTCTTCTGGCTGAGTATATAATGCTGACTCATCCTTATCTGAATTGTCAACGCCGTCTTCCTCACCACCGGTGCAGCCTAACTCTAACTCAAGAGTCATGCCGATCTTTGACATACGCTCTAAATACTTGCAGCAAAGAGCAACGTTATCCTTTAATGACTCTTCTGATAAGTCGATCATGTGTGATGAGAATAATGGCTCACCGTGCTCTGCGTAGTACTTCTCACCAGCGTCTAATAGACCGTCGATCCATGGAAGTAACTTCTTAGCGCAGTGGTCAGTGTGAACAACAACAGGAACGCCGTAGTATTCAGCAACGTTACGTGCGTGTAATGCACCAGAGATAGCACCTAAAATAGCTGCACCCTGTGGACGGTCAACTTTTATACCCTTGCCAGCGATGAATGAAGCACCACCGTTAGAGAACTGTACCATAACTGGTGACTTAGCCTTGGCACCTGCCTCAATAACAGCATTGATTGAATCAGTACCAACGCAGTTTACTGAAGGGAATGCGAAACCATTCTCACGAGCAAAAGCGAATAACTTCTGTAAATTCTCACCGGTAACAGCACCAGGCTTTACAATATCAAGAATCTTAGTCATAAGATTATCTACCTGTAAATTAAAATATGAATTAAAAAAATCTAAATTTAAATGCCAGCTACATAAGGCTGGCATTTATGAGCAATTATTCAGCAGCTCTCTTCTCTAGGATCTCAACTGCTGGTAACTTCTTACCCTCAACGAACTCAAGGAAAGCGCCACCACCGGTAGAGATGTAAGAAATCTTGTCAGTTACACCAAACTTCTGAATTGAGTTGATGGTATCACCACCACCTGCAACAGAGAAAGCATCTGAGTTAGCAATAGCATCAGCCATTGACTTGGTACCTGCAGCGAACTGATCGAACTCGAATACACCAACAGGACCATTCCATAGGATGGTCTTTGCGTTCTTGATAACTTCGTTGATGTTAGCCATTGACTTAGGACCTAAATCGAAGATCATATCGTCGTCAGCAACATCCTTTAAGTCCTTAGTAACAGCTGGAGTCTTCTCATCGAACTCTTTACCAACTACTACGTCAACGAACTCAGGAATGTGAGTCTTAGAAGCTAAATCCTTGGCAGTGTCGATTAAATCGTTCTCGCATAGAGACTTACCAACTTTGTGACCTGCAGCTGCAATGAAGGTGTTAGCAATACCACCACCAACGATTAACTGATCGCAAACCTTTAATAGGCTGTTTAATACAGGTAACTTGGTTGAAACCTTAGAACCACCAACGATAGCAACCATAGGACGAGCAGGATTATCCATTGCCTTACCTAAAGCTTCTAACTCTGCAGCTAATAGAGGACCTGCACATGCTACTGGAGCAAACTGAGCTACACCGTAAGTTGTAGCCTGTGCACGGTGAGCAGTACCGAAAGCATCCATTACGAATACGTCGCATAATGCAGCGTACTTCTTTGATAGGTCTTCAGCGTTCTTCTTCTCACCCTTGTTGAAACGGCAGTTCTCAAGAACAACTACTTCACCTTCGTTAACTTCAACGCCGTCTAAGTAATCTTTCTCTAAACGAACTTTTACACCATTAAGCTTGGTTGCAATGTAATCTGCAACAGGCTTTAATGAGAACTCCTCAGCATAAACACCTTCCTCTGGACGGCCTAAGTGAGAAATTACCATTACCTTAGCGCCCTTCTCAAGAGCTAACTTAATTGTAGGTAATGTAGCCATAATACGCTTGTCTGATGCAACCTTGCCATCCTTTAAAGGCACGTTAAGATCTGCACGGATAAGTACACGCTTGCCCTTTAAATCAAGGTCGGCCATCTTTAAAATTGCCATAGTTCGTTTTCCTCTTATAAAATCGTCTTTGTTAGACTTAAACTAAGCTTTTAACAACTTTTAATTTTATCACATGTTAAAAACTTTTCAATTTTTACTGTCGATTTTTGGTAATTTTGAAACATATTTTCAACATGTGATTTTAAGGTACATTTTATGATTGTGCTTTATGTCAAAAGTAAAACTCATCTGTGCAAAAATTTAAGCCTTTTTAGGTTAAATTTTGGGCAATAAAAAGGCTGGACCACTCATCATGGTTACCAGCCTTAATTAAACTAATTAGCTTTTAAAAGTATCGGTTATTACTTGATAACTTTCTTAGCAGCAGCTACCACGTTCTCAACTGAGAAGCCGTACTTCTTGAACAGCTGAGCAGCTGGAGCTGATGCGCCGTAGTGGTCTAAGCATACGGTTGTACCATCTAAACCAACATACTTGAACCAGGTTGTTGACATAGCAGCTTCAACAGCAACACGAGCACGAACTGCCTTTGGAAGAACAGACTCTTTGTACTCTTCAGACTGACGGTCAAATACGTCGGTGCTTGGCATTGAAACAACACGTGCCTTCTTGCCTTCCTTTGCTAACTCTTCAGCTGCATGGAATGCTAAAGCAACCTCAGAACCTGTTGCCATTAAGATTACATCAGGAGTGCCATCACAATCCTTTAATACGTAACCGCCCTTAGCGATGTTATCAACCTGCTCCTGAGTACGTGGCATCTGCTCTAAGGTCTGACGAGACAGGATGATTGCGCTAGGACCATCCTGACGCTCAATCATATTTGCCCATGCAGCACCTGACTCAACCATATCACATGGACGCCACTCATCGAAGTTAGGTAAAATACGTAATGAAGCGATCTGCTCGATAGGCTCGTGGGTAGGACCATCCTCACCAACACCGATAGAATCGTGAGTGAATACGAATAATGTTGGGATCTTCATTAAAGCTGCCATACGCAGTGCGTTCTTTGCGTAGTCTGAGAAGATTAAGAAGGTGCCACCATAAGGACGGAAGCCACCATGTAACACCATACCGTTCATAGCAGCGCACATTGCGAACTCACGAACACCCCAGTGGATGTAGTTACCATCTAAGTGACCTGGTAAGATTTCCTTAGATTCTTTGTTCATGGTTAAGTTTGATGGAGCTAAGTCAGCTGAACCGCCAACTAACTCTGGTAGTAATGAACCGAAGAAGTCAAGAGCAATCTGACCTGCCTTACGGGTTGCAACCTTAGGATCTTCATTATGCTGTAATGAATCAACCCAAGCCTTTGCCTTAGCCTTGAAATCGACTGGTAACTTACCTGAAATACGACGCTCGAACTCTGAAGCTAACTCAGGGTACTGAGCCTTGTATTTAGCAAATAATGAATTCCAGTCACCTTCTAACTTAGCGCCATTCTCGGTAGCATCCCACTCTTTGTAGATCTCTGAAGGGATCTCGAATGGACCATACTTCCAACCTAAAGCAGCCTTAGTTGCAGCGATTTCTTCATCACCTAAAGGAGCACCGTGTGATGCTGCTGTACCTGCTTTCTTAGGAGAACCAAAGCCGATGGTGGTAGGACAAATAATGATTGATGGACGATCAGTATCAGCCTTAGCTAATTCGATGGCAGCACGAACCTGCTCACCGTCGTTACCATTCTTAACTTCGATTACCTGCCAGCCGTAGCCTTCAAAACGCTTCTTGGTATCATCAGCGAACCAGCCCTTTACAGAACCGTCAATCGAAATACCGTTTGAATCATATAATGCAATCAGTTTTCCTAAACCTAAAGTACCTGCTAATGAACATGCTTCATGAGAAATACCTTCCATTAAGCAGCCATCGCCCATGAATACATAGGTGTAGTGATCAACGATATCAAAACCGTCACGGTTGAATTCGCCTGCTAACATACGCTCAGCCATTGCCATACCAACAGCATTAGCTAAACCCATGCCTAAAGGACCTGTGGTAGTCTCAACACCTGGAACCTCACCATGCTCTGGGTGACCTGGAGTCTTTGAACCTAACTGACGGAAATTCTTTAAATCGTCAATTGATAAATCATAGCCAGTTAAGTGAAGCAGAGAATAGATAAGCATTGAAGCGTGACCGTTTGATAGAACGAAACGATCGCGGTTTGCCCAGTTAGGGTTCTTTGGATTGTGGTGTAAGAAACCTCTCCATAATGCCTCTGCCATATCAGCCATACCCATAGGTGCACCAGGATGACCTGACTTAGCCTTCTGAACACCGTCCATGCTTAATGCACGTAGAGCATTAGCTAATTCTCTGTAATTTGCCATAAAAACTCCTCAGAAATAAGAAATCAAAAAACTTGTCCACTAAAAAAAAGCTTGCCCTTGTCGATGGTAATTTCTGTTACCAGAGAATCCTTGTCCTCTCCTAACATTCGGCCACCTACTTTCTTGACAAACTCATGACCAAAATCATTCATATGATCGAACTTGACATCAAACTTTCCTTTAACTGATGCCAAATTCTTAGATATACCATCTTCAGACTTTGGAGCTAAAACCTCACCCTTTGCAGTGGCTCTGTAAATTAACTTGCCACTTTCGGTATCCTGATTGACATTAAACGAAGAGTCAATAACTGTTGCCTGTAAATAGTCTTTATTAGTAAAGCTATTTAAAGAGTTTGGATTCAACACCACGTCAGTCCAGGATTTCAGTTTCTTCGCCATCAGGTAAGAACTTAAATTCTTAATTTTTCCCTTCACCATGCCAACACCTGATCTAGTATCAGCAATGGAGACTACATCAATATCAAAGTCTCCTGTAGAGCGAACTTTTGGAACCTTAAGTTCTACATCAAAACTTTTTAACTGCCCTAAAAACTCATCATCAATTACAAGACCACTTGCATATAATCTTGCATTCTTAGGGATCTGAAATCTGTCACCTTCTGTATAAGAGCTTAAAAAGAAAATCTTATCAGCGCTCAAGCCGGGGATATACAGATTTCTGCATTCAACAGCTAACAGAAGTTGTCGTAAAAAATTGCGACTGAATAAAAAGTGCACATCAAGATCTGGTGTCATGCCATGAATATCTTTTAGAACACCTATATCCTTTACGTATTTTGTGTACTTACCTTTTACATCAGCTTCTAAGCTAATTGCAAAAGGTAACAGACGCACATGCATTCTACCTTTTGCGGTACTTTTTTCATCTAAGATCATCTTTCTTACAAAAAGACGCTCGATGACCTTATTGAAATCAAAATCAGCATCCATGGTTAAAAAGCCATGATTGATTTTTACAGGAACATCATAAACTTTATCTGTTCCAGCAAAATTTATCTCTACAAAACCTCTCTGTGAAAACAGATCCATTTGTTTGGGTATATATCTTAGGGAAATTTTGTAGAGAAAAACTCCAGACTGGAATTTACTGTACAGAAGTTTATTACACCGTCGCAGTGCCACTTCCATACCTGTTTGCGAGTACGAAGAAACAATCGCTACACCTGATATCCAAACTCCGAGGATAAAAGCCATCAGAGCTAAACAACATGCCGCAAACTTTTTCTTCATTAATAAAAGCCTAAATTATTCATTGTGGGCTTAATTTTACCCAACAAGCAGACTTAAAACAACAAATAAGGCAACAAAAAATGTCGACCTTGTGGTCGTCACTTTGTTTAATTAACCAAACACTTTCTTGTAGTCAGCCTGGAATTTAGCGATACCCTGATCGGTTAATGGATGGTGGATCATAGTTTCGATAACCTTGTAAGGAACAGTTGCAATATCAGCACCTGCTAGAGCGCACTGTAATACATGGATTGGGTTACGTACAGAAGCGCAGATGATCTGTGCATCGATATTGTTGATTGAGAACATGTCAGAAATAGTACGGATTAAGTCTAAGCCGTCTTCTGAAATATCGTCTAAACGACCGATAAATGGTGAAACGTAAGTAGCACCTGCACGTGCAGCTAATAAAGCCTGGTTAGCAGAGAAGATTAAGGTGATGTTGGTCTTAATGCCTTCTTTCTTACACTGATGACAAGCCTTTAAGCCTTCAGCTGTCATAGGGATCTTTACAACCATGTTTGGATGGATAGCAGCAATCTCACGAGCTTCTTTCATCATTCCTTCAAAGTCTAAGGTTGTAGGCTTAACTTCACCTGAGATAGGACCATCAACAATTGAAGTAATTTCCTTGATAACCTCTTTGAAATCCAAGCCTTCTTTAGCAATTAAAGATGGATTGGTGGTTACACCACAAATAACACCTAAGTCATTAGCCTTGCGAATGTCTTCTACATTTGCTGTGTCAATAAAAAAGCGCATGGTATCTCCTTTGCAGATTTTATCTATTACTTGAAAACTTTTTATGTTTTAATTGTAGCTCAAAACCACTCCGCAAACGTTTACATTTATTTAATTCTGTGACGTCTTTCTATATTTTTCTAATATTTATTTGTTTTATAACGTTTTTATTTTCAAGTTTAAAAAAGCGAACTAAATCTTACTAAATAATTTTGCAGAGATTTTCGTAATTTATTTTCAATAATATTAATCCCACATATTTATTTATAATTAATCCCAAAAAATTCAATTTTAATTTCTTTATATTTCAATATATTAAACACAAAAGCGAAATTATTATTTTGTTAGAAGTTTTAAATTATTTTTTAAAGTATATAATCATCCTCAGTTAATTTAATTTTAGAGGACAGACTTTATGTCAAGATTATTTACCTCAGAGTCCGTATCAGAAGGACACCCAGACAAAATCTGTGACCAAGTGTCAGATGCAATCTTAGATGCAATCTTAGCTCAGGATAAAGATGCACACGTTGCTTGCGAAACTTTAGTAAAAACAGGTTTAATTTTAGTTGCAGGTGAAGTTACAACTTCTGCAAACGTAGACTTTGAAGCAATTGCACGTAAAACTGTCTGTGACATTGGTTATGACAATTCAGAGGTTGGCTTTGATGGTCATTACTGCGCATTCTTAAATGGTTTAGGAAAACAGTCACCTGATATCAATCAGGGTGTTTCAAGAGCTTTACCTGAAGATCAGGGCGCAGGCGATCAGGGCTTAATGTTCGGCTTTGCAACTAACGAAACTGAACACTTAATGCCTGCTGCTATTACCTATGCTCATGAGCTTGTAAAGAAACAGGCTACCTTACGTCGTAACGGTTCAATCTCATGGTTACGTCCTGATGCTAAGAGCCAGGTTACAGTCGCTTACAATGATGACGGCGCAGTTGATCATATTGATACTATTGTCTTATCAACACAGCATGATCCTGGTGTAACTCAGGAAACTGTTCATGAAGCAGTATACGAAGAGATCATCAAGAAAGTAATTCCTGCAAACCTGTTACGTAAAGACACCAAGATCTTTATTAACCCAACAGGTCGTTTCGTTATCGGTGGTCCTGTAGGTGATGCTGGTGTTACCGGTAGAAAGATCATTGTTGATACTTACGGTGGTGCCGCTCGTCACGGTGGTGGTGCTTTCTCTGGTAAGGATCCTTCAAAGGTAGACAGATCAGCTGCTTACGCTGCTCGTTATGTAGCAAAGAACATTGTTGCAGCAGGTTTAGCAAAGAAAGCTGAGGTTCAGGTATCTTACGCTATTGGTGTTGCTCAGCCTGTTTCAGTATCAGTTAATACCTTTGGTACTGGAAAGATTGATGATGAGAAGATCGCAAGAGCAATTCCTCAGGTTTTCGACCTGCGCCCTTACGGCTTAATCAAGCAGTTAGATCTGTTAAGACCTATCTACTTAAAGACTGCAACCTATGGTCACTTTGGTCGTCCAAGCTTCAGCTGGGAACAGACTAATAAGGTTGATGACTTATTACAGGCTATTAAGTAATCCTGATTAAGTTTTAATCGAGTAGGGGGAGTTTAGGCTCGCCCCTCTCACACCACCGGACGTGCGGGTC
>ENA-OORZ01000002-OORZ01000002.1-human-gut-metagenome-genome-assembly--contig:-NODE-2-length-135879-cov-5.805064_pt1 | contig 135879 bp, 118 predicted proteins | sample MGYA00241175_ERZ501208 | MGnify/ENA primary metagenome ERZ501208 (study PRJEB25962, sample SAMEA2042554) | human gut metagenome | biome: human gut; feature: human-associated habitat; material: faeces... | reverse complement strand
TCAAAAATGAGTCAAACATGCTTATGAGCAGAGTCTTACCAAAACGTCTTGGACGTGTAAATAACAATACAGCAGATTGATCTGTAAATACTGTCTTAAGATAAGGAGTCTTATCTACAAAGTAACAGTTTCCTTCTCTTAATAGAGGGAAGTCATCCTTACCGTAAGGTAATTCTAAGAATTGTTTGTCGCTCATTTATGAATGTATCCTGAATTGTTATTTACTTTTGATTATACCTTATTTAGATAAGGTAAATTCTTAATAAAGACACTTAAATGAGTAAAGAAATGCTAGATTTTAAACAAGGATTGAGTGTTTTCAAAATTGACTCTTTTATCCTAGGTTTGATAATTAAGAGTAACTCTATTTGTTACAAATTCATCTTTCAAAATAAAAAAAGCAGGATCTTAAGATCCTGCTAAATTTACAGAGATAACAACTTACTCTTTATGTCTATAAGCTTAAATCTGTTATTTTGAAGATAGAGCCTTAGCAATTTCCTCTAAGCTTCTACCTTTAGTTTCTGGCATCATGACTAAGCACCAGATTAACTGTAGGATCATCATGAAGCAGAAGAATCCGAACATGTAACCTGCATCAAAGTGTGCAATAGCAATTGGGAATACTAAGGTTAAGCCTGCAGCAAAGATCCAGTGAGTAAAGCTACCTAAAGACTGACCTTTAGCACGCTGATCGTTAGGGAAGATTTCTGAGATGAATACCCAGATGATAGTGCCAGAACCAATAGCATGAGCAGCGATGAATACAACCATACAGATTAGAACGGTCATACTTACATTACCTAATGATCCTGAAGCTTCATGCTTTAGACCTAAAGCAATATCACGAACCTGTTGTACGCTCTCACCATCGAATACTACGTTAGTTCCAGAGTACTTTGAAGGTGCTGTAGCTTCTGTTAAAGCTTGTTTTGCTGCATCATAGGCTGCAACAGCTTTTCCATGATCTTCAGTTGTGAAGTAAACTTCACCATTATCCATTCTGATTAACTGTTCAGCACTTGATACAGTATCAACCGCTGATGAAACAACCTTTAACTCATCGTAGTGGAAGAATGCATAGGTACATACTGAAAGACTTACGATATAGCCCACACAACCGATGATAAGTAAGGTCTTTCTACCTAAGATATCGATAAGTCTGATACCGATAAAGGTTGCAATTAAGTTTGTAAAGCCTAAAGCAATAGATGCAGCTACTGGATCTTCCATACCAGCTAGACCTAACAGTCTTGGAGCAAAGTACAGAATGATGTTAATACCTGATAACTGGTTAAATGCTGCAATTAAGAAAGCAAATAAGATTGGATAGCGAAGACGCTTGGTAAAGAACTTAGTGGTGCTCTTCTTTGACTTATCCTCTGACGCTGCACTCTCTTTTACAGACTGAACAAGATCATCTAACTGAGCATCTGACATCTTTGGATTGATTAAAGAGAATACATGTCTGCCTTCATCGTCATCCTTGGCATTAACAATTAACCAGCGAGGTGACTCAGGCAGTGAGAAACACATTAATGTGTAGATTAAAGCTGGTAATAACTGAATACCCAACATCCATCTCCATGCAGTCTCTTCTGGAGCTAAGTGCACAATGATGTAGTTAGAGAAGAATGCCATTAAAATACCGAAAACGATATTGAACTGGAATAAACCGGTTAACTTACCTCTGTCGCCAGCAGGTGAGATCTCAGAGATAAATAGAGGAGCTGCAATAGTAGAAATGCCAATGCCAATACCTCCAATAAATCTGAAAATAAAGAAGGAAGATACGTTCCAGGCAATAGCAGAACCTATAGCACCTACAACGAATAGCACTCCGTTTGCAACTAAGGTTTTCTTTCTGCCGTATTTAGCAGCAGGGATACTACCGATTAGAGAGCCTAATACAGTACCCCAAAGGGCAGCTGAGATTGCAAGACCATGCATTGAGCCACTTAATGACCACAATTGCTGAATTTTGCTTTCAGCACCTGAAATAACTACGGTATCGAAACCGAAGAGAAATCCTGCTAGAGCTGAGGTGATAGCCCAGAGTAATAATTTCTTATTCATAACAATAATCCCTTAATACATTGTTCGATTTCCAGAAGATCTGAATTTATGTATAGAAAAACTTCGATAAGTAAATTCAGAAAAATCTGATTTTTGTCTGGCGCAAATAATGTCACAACGGCCCAAAATATAAAATGCAAGGATTTCACAAAATCTTATGCAAAATTTTGCATAAACTTAAACAAAAGGTCATTTGTATGCTTTTTGTATAAAATCAGAATGAAAATTGTGCAAATTTTTGTAAATTTTGAATAGCAATTTGTTATGAATAATAGCTTATAAATCAAATAAATATTATGAAAATGTCCATATATTTCAAATGAAAACTCTAAATTTGAAAATTGAAAAATTTATAGTTTTTTTTAGAGTAGTGCAAAAATTTGCATTAAAAAATTTGAAAACAGCCAAAAAGCAAAAAATTTAATTCCACAACAAATTTTTTCATTTGTATAATTCGCCAAAGTTAAGTTCGTGAAAAATTCAAAAGAAGTACTTGTAAAGAAATTTGAGTGAAAGTTTTTAAAGAGTAATTGTGAATTTTGTTATTACTATTTTTGAATGTGATGTGTATTTATTGTTATGGCTAATATTACTGATATTGCAAAAGAGCTTGGTATTGCTCCATCAACTGTATCTCGAGCTTTAAAGAAACCTGATTTAGTTTCATTAGATACTCGACATAAAGTTTTGCAAATGGCAGAAAAACTAGGCTATCTACAAAAATTAAGAGACGATGCAACTGCTGCTACTGCGACCAATCTTATTGGTGTTATCGTAGCTGATCTTACAAATTCGTTTTCAAATCAGATTGTAAAAGCAGTTCATGACTCATTAGAGAACAGTGGTTACTCAGCAATTGTCGGCTGTAATTATGAGCAGAGCAGTATTGAGAACCGCCTTTTAAAGCAGTGGGCATCTTTGAATTTAAAAGGTCTCATTATCATGCCAACAGCTAAGTTCTCAAAAACGATTAACTCTGTTGATGCTAACTACCCTATTGTCTTAGTAGACAGAAACAGTGAAGATCTTTCATTTGACAGTGTCATTGAAGATAACCGCTATGGCGCAAGTCAGGCTATTGAGCATTTACGTGAATTAGGTCATGAAAGAATTGTCTTTATCACTGGTGCAAGACGTGTTTATACCTTTAATGAGCGTTGTTTAGGAGTTGAGAGTACCAACTCAAAAATCACAGCCAATGTGCAAATTGAAGAAGTCGATGCCGAGTCTTATGACGAGTTGTTTATAGGTGCCTTTGAAAAGACAAACATCCTTATGATGAAGAATAAGGCCTTAAGCCCTACAGCGATTGTAGGTGCTAACAACGCTATCACAGCAGGAATCTTGTATGCCTTAAATTTGAAGGATTTTAAGATACCTAATGATGTGTCTGTAGTGTCTTACGGAGACAGTGACTGGTGTAGATTCTATCCAACACCAATTACATCAATGTGTCAGCCTGTAGATGAGATGGGGCGAGAGGCAACTTCCATCTTGCTAGAAAGAATTAAAGGTAAAAAAGGTGATCCTGAAAAGATCTGCCTTAAATCTATGTTGTTAAGAAGAGCATCTAGCTCAGAACTTCAGATGTAAACATTCAGTCAATTCAAACTTTGTGAGAGTTATCATGTTAGATTTTTCAAAATATCAGGGAAAGAGAATTAAGTGCGCCGGTTTAGGCGAGGTTTTATTTGATGTCTTACCTACAGGCGCAAAAATTGGTGGTGCTCCTGCTAACTTTGCATTCCACTGTAAACAGCAAGGCCTAGAAGCTATGGCTATCAGTTCTGTAGGCAAAGATGCTTTAGGTTTTAAGGCTCGCGATTTGTTAGCTTGCAAATTCTTACCTGCATTGCTTTTAGAAAATGATAAGCAAACAGGTGCTGTACATGTTGATTTAAGTGCTGACGGTGTTCCTACCTATACTTTCTTAGAAGATACAGCCTATGACAACATTCCTTTAACTCCAATGCTTTTAGAAACTGCAAAAAGTTTAGATATGGTGTGCTTTGGTTCATTAGCTCAGAGAAATAGGTCTTCTCATGGTACTATCATGGCATTTTTAGATGTGATGAAAGAAGATGCCTTAAAGGTATTTGACGTAAATTTACGTCGTGAATACTACTCTAAAGAAGTAATTGAAGATTCTTTAAAGCGTTCTGATGTCTTTAAATGCAATGAAGATGAGTTACCAATTTTAAGCGAGATTGCTGGCTTAAAAGATAGCAATGCAGACCGATTCTTTGAGTACTTGCAAAACAGAGGTATTGACTGCTTTATCTTTACTGAAGGCGCTAAAGAAAGCACCGTTTATCTAAATGATGAAAAGTCATTGTTGCCTACTCCAAAAGTTGAGAATGTAGTAGATACAGTAGGTGCAGGAGACTCATTTACAGCTACTATCATCAGCTCTCTGATGAAAGGAGATCCCCTTGTTAAGGCTCATGAAAAGGCAGTAAATATTGCAGCTTATGTGTGTACACAAAAAGGAGCGATGCCAGAGATCCCTTATAACTTTATAAAGTAAGTTATAAGTTCATTACTTTGTAATCTTAAATTTACTTTACAAACTAATCTAACAACAAACATTTCCTCATTTTCTTAGTGTTTCCATCTTTGGCCTCAGCCAAAGGTGGATTTTTTTTGATCTCTTGGGCATTTTTATCACTTTCATTATAAATCCTGTAAATTTGTCGTAAAATCAAAGATAAATATGGGATTGAGTGGTTATAACAGCCATTAATAAATAATTACAAAAATAATAAGAAGACAAAAAAACACCTCTTCCTAATAAAACGGAGTTCAAAATGTCGCTTAAGACAAGACTTGCAGTTGTGTTTACTGTGATGTGCTGTTCTGTAAGCTCTGCTAATGCTCTAGAGCTTACAGTATGGGAAGACTACACTAAAGGCGTAAGTTTAGCTCAGGCTATCAGTGCCTTTACTAATGAGACCGGCATCGATGTAAAAGTTGAAGAAAATAATTACATTTATGCTCTGCAAAAGATGAGGTTAGATGGACCAGTAGGAAGAGGTCCTGATTTAATCTTGTTGCCAAACGATCAATTAGGCATGGCAGCAAAAGAAGGCCTGATCGATCCTGTATATCTTTCAGATGAGGAAAAGTCAAAGTATCCTGATAACGTTATTGACGCAGTATCTATCGATCAGAGCCAATATGCAATACCAAAGAGTATTGAAACCCTAGCTATTTTTTATAACAAAAAATACCTTTCAAAACCATTTGACTCTATTGATTCTTACATAAAATACTCTAAATTGGAAAAAGAAAACGGCAGAAACGGCTTTGTAGCAAAGTTTGACGACTTATTTTATTTAATGCCAATATTATCATCCTATGGTACTTATGTCTTTGGTAGGAATAAAGTAGGTGCTGTAAACGTCAATGATGTAGGCCTTGATGGAGCAGAAGCAGTCAAAGCGATTACCAAAATAAAGGAATACTATGACGCAAAACTGGTACCACCTGTTATCGACGGTTTGAATGGTGGTACTAATCTTGTTGAAATGTTCTGTCAGGGTAGAGCCGCAGCTACTATCCTAGGGTCATGGGATGTAGGTACTGCTAAAAAGTGCAGTATCGATTTTGCTACAGCTCCACTTCCTGTAAACAGTGAAGGTAAACAGATGGCAGGCTTTTTAGGTGTAAGAGGCTTTGCAATTTCTCACTGGGCAAAAGACTACGATGCAGCTGTAAAGTTAGCTAAGTTTTTAACTCAAGATAAATACTCAAAATCAAGGTTTAATCTAACAGGTGAAATTCCTGCTTCATTAAAACTCTTAGACGATCCAGATATTTTTAATGATGAATATGCCAATGCATTTATTCAACAGGCTAAGTTAGCAGAGGCAATGCCTTCTGTTAGTGAAATGCATGAATTCTGGTTACCTTTTTCAAATCAGTTACTGCGTATCTTTAAAGGCAAGATCCCTGTAGCAGAAGGTTTGCAAGAGGTCGTTTATGATGTTAAGAGTAGTTATCAAAAATAAGCTAAACACTCTCATTTTGAGATCAAACGCTCTTTTTTGATGCTTGAATGAAAAAAATAGATTTTTTTCATTCATTTATGGTAAAAATGACAGTGAAAGTTTTCCTTTTACTGTTAAACTACCAGTGTTCCAGTTTTATGGAAACATATTTTTTAAGATCGATTTTTTTTAAGCTATGACGATAGCAAAACAAACAGCTAAGAGAGCTCGTTAGAAGTATCAGCTGTTGTAGTTAGCTTCCCGTTCAGAATAACGATAATTAAGGGACATAATAATATGGCTAAAGTACAGTCACTTCAGGATCCATTCTTAAATGCATTACGTAAGGATCGCATTGCTGTTTCAATTTATCTTGTAAATGGCATCAAATTACAGGGGCAGGTTGAGTCTTTCGATCAGTTCGTTATCCTGTTAAAGAATCAAGTAAGCCAGATGGTATACAAGCATGCAATTTCTACAATTGTTCCTGCTCGTGCAGTAACCATCAGCCCAGCTGAAGACAAGGAAGAAGAAGCTCCTGTAGCTGAAGAATAATTTAGAGTTTGAGATAATATTCTAATGCCTCAATCAGAGTTTGAGTCTTTAGGCTCAACACTACTTGTGCATGTCGAGTTACCTCAGGCCCAATCACAAGAAGATTTAAAAGAACTACAACTCCTAGCTGAGTCTGGCGGAGGAGATGTAGTTTTTTGCGTTTCTTGTAAGCGCGAAGCGCCTGATCCAAGTACTTTTATCGGTTCAGGTAAAGTGGTCGAAGTATCCGATGCAGTCAAAGCTTATGAAGTTCAGACTGTAATCTTTAATAACAAACTTACTCCTGCCCAAGAAAGAAATTTAGAGAAAGCTTTTGGTGTAAGAGTTATGGATAGAGTTGCTCTCATCCTGACTATCTTTGCGCAAAGAGCTAGAACCTATGAAGGTAAATTGCAAGTTGAGTTAGCTCAGTTGCAGTATGAACAGGCCCGACTTGTAAGAGGCTGGACTCACCTTGAAAGACAGAAAGGTGGTTTCGGTTTAAGAGGCGGTCCAGGTGAAACTCAGATCGAGTTAGACAGACGTGCATTAAGAGAAAGAATTGCTGCCATTAAAAAAGATCTTGATGTGGTAGCTTTAAGACGTGAACAGAACAGAAGTCTTAGAAAAAAGAATGCAGTTCCTGTAGTGTCTTTTGTAGGTTATACCAATGCAGGCAAATCAACACTGTTTAATAGACTTACAAATTCAGATGTCTATGCTGCTAATCAGTTGTTTGCAACATTAGATCCTACATTGAGAACTGTAGAATTACCTGTAATTGGTAAAGCTGTATTTGCTGATACTGTAGGTTTTATTCGTCATTTACCTCATGATTTAGTTGCAGCTTTTAGAGGTACTCTAGAAGAGACTGCTCAGGCTGATTTACTGTTACATGTTGTGGATGCCTCAGATGAGCACAAAGAAGCTAATATCGAAGCTGTAAATGCTGTTTTAAAACAAGTAGGAGCAGAGGATATTAAAACTTTGGTTGTCTACAATAAGGCCGATCTTATTGAAGACAGTGCCGATGAGATTATCCGAGATGATAATGGCGCTCCTCACCGTGTATATGTGAGTGCTCTTACAGGTTTTGGTATTGATAAATTATTATCAGCCGTAAGTGAGCTTTTATCTGATAATTTGTGCGAATTTACTGTTAAGATAGACGGGCGTCATGGCAAATTAAGAAGCTTATTGTATGCATCAAATGCTGTTGATTCAGAACAATATGATGAAAATGGTAACTGTCTTTTGGATGTAAAAATTACAGCTGTAGATGCAGCAATTATCGACAGTAAAACCAATGGTGCCTTATCTGATACCTGTATGCAAGAGAAAAAGCCTTGGATACAGAGCAATGAATTTGATTTTGACTCAGTGAACTAGAAATATGGAAAATAATAAAGATCTTATGGGCTGGAATGCTCCTGGCTCAAATAATTCTTCAGATGAAGAAAAGAAGAGAGAACAATCTTCTCAAGATCCTTGGGGTCGTGAGACAAGAAGTTCCTCTACAGACGATTTACTGTCAGGTCTTTTAAAAGCTTTAAAAGATCTTTTAGGTTTAAATGGAAAACGTTCTTCTTCAAAAAGTGGTAAAGCTCCAACTTCTGGATTGAACGTCTTTACGCTAGTTGCTGTAATTGCGCTAGGCTTCTATATCTTTACAGGTTTTTATACTGTAAGGGAAGCTGAAAAGGGCGTAGTTTTAAGATTCGGTAAAATCTACGATGTTGTAGATTCAGGTCTGCGCTGGAAATTTTCAGGCATTGATACTGTAAATGTAGTAGATATTGAGCAGGTTCGCTCAATTCAGTCATCTGGTACCATGCTTACAGAAGATGAAAACGTAGTTATCGTAGAGATGGATGTCCAGTACAGAATTTCTGATCCTGTTAAATATCTATACTCTGTAGTAAATCCTGATAACACCTTATTAGAAGCAACAGACAGCGCCTTGCGTTATGTGGTAGGTCATACCTTAATGGATGATATTCTAACCTCAGGTCGTGAGATGGTGCGTCAGAACACTAGAGAACTTCTAACCTCTATTATTCAACCTTATAACACAGGTCTTACCATTGTTGATGTTAACTTCTTACCAGCAAGGGCTCCAGATCAGGTAAAAGAAGCTTTCGATGATGCTATTGCAGCTCAGGAAGATGAGCAGCGTTACAAGAGAGAAGCTGAAGCTTATGCTAATGAGGTCTTACCAAAAGCTGAAGGTCAGGTTCAGAGAATTAAACAAGAATCTGAAGCTTACCGCTCACAGGTAGTGCTAAAGGCAGAAGGTGAGGTTGCTCGCTTTGAAAAGGTATTACCTGAGTACAATGCAGCTCCTGATATTACCAAGACTAGAATTTATCTTGAGACCATGCAGGAAGTTCTAGGCAAGAGCCAAAAGATCTTCTTAGATGTACCTAAAGGTTCATCTCCAGTTTTATATCTGCCAATGCCTCAGTCAAATACAAACACTGAGAGAGAAAAGACTGAGAACAACCAGAGCTCAAGCTCTACACCTGCTACAACTTCACCAAGTTCAACCACGCAGCAGGTACCACTAAGAACAGAGGATCAGTATCCACCTCTGTCAGAGAGCACTCAAAATAGCTACGGTACTTCAAGCAGGAGGGGAAGATAATGAATAAGGGATTGCTTAATCTGCTGCTGATTGTAGTAGTGGTTTTAGGTTTTATTGGCTTTAACAGTCTTTATGTAGTAAACGAAGGCTCAAAGGGCATCGTTACAAGATTCGGTAAAGTTCTAAGAAATTCAGATGGTAAGCTTAATATTGTCGATCCTGGTCTGCATATCAAAGCTCCATTTATTGATCATGTAAAAGATCTTGATGTACGTATTCAGACTATCAGCTCATCAGCTGACAGATTCGTAACTTCAGAGAAAAAAGATGTGATCATCGACTCTTATGTTAAGTGGCAGATTTTAGATGCTGCAACTTATTATTTAACCACCGCAGGTGGCAATAAGTTACAGGCAGAAGAGTTATTACGCAGACGTATTAACAACTCTTTAAGAAGTCAGATCGGTCGTTTGACTATTCATGAGATCGTGTCAGGTCAGAACAATGGGCAGGATGCAGCTCTAGAAGAGAGTGATTTTGATACAGTTGTTGATAATTCTCAAAATGAGGCTACAGCCGACAACACTACTGAGATTGCTGCTAATACCCAGGAGACAACTCCTGAGGCTACTGTAAGTCAGTCAAAGCGCGATGAAGTGATGCAGAATGCTCTAAAAGACATCGGTGCTTCTGCTAAAGCTTTAGGAATCAAGATTGTTGATGTGCGTATCAAACAGATTAACTTACCTCCAGAGGTTTCAAATTCTATTTATCAGCGTATGAGAGCTGAGCGTGATGCTGTAGCTAAATTGCACAGATCACAGGGTCGCAAAGAAGCTGAGGCAATTAAGGCTCATGCTGATAGAGAAGTTGTAGTGAAGATTGCAGAAGCTGAAAGACAGGCTCGCTCACTACGCGGTGAAGGTGATGCTGAAGCTACCAGAATTTATGCTGAAGCCTACAAACAGAATCCAAAACTCTTTGAGTTCTTACGTTCAATGGACGCTTATAAGAATTCAATGAAGGGTAAAGATACACTTGTATTACAGCCAGATAGTGAATTTTTCAAATTCTTTAATGATGCAAATGGTACAAGTAAACCATAATTATGTATAATCTTAAGTTCGGTGAATTTTTTTTACAACTAGGGTTCTTCAACGAGGAATAAATAATGCCTAACAATGTGATTGTGCTTGGTACACAATGGGGCGACGAAGGTAAAGGTAAAGTCGCTGATTTATTAACTTCAAAGGCTAACATAGTAGTTCGCAGCCAGGGTGGCAACAATGCAGGTCACACCTTAGTTGTAGGCAATAAGAAGGTAGTGGTTCGTTTAGTTCCATCAGGAATTTTACACAAATCATGCTTATGCCTTATCGGATCTGGTGTCGTAGTGAACCCAGGTGCTCTTTTCGAAGAAATCGAGGAGTTAAATAAGGCTGGCGTTGAAGATGTAGAAAAGAGAATTAAGGTATCAGGCGCTAGTGCTTTATTGTTACCAATTCATCCTGCTATCGATAAAGGTGCTGAGAAACTACGTGGTAAGAATGCTATCGGTACTACAGGTCGTGGTATCGGTCCATGCTATGAGGATAAGGTTGCTCGTAGAGGCGTTCGCGTAGGTGATCTTTATGATATGGAGAACTTTAAGTCTCGCCTAAAGAGCTTATTAGATTACAGAAACTTCATGTTAAAGAATTACTACAATGAGCCTGAGGTTTCATATGAGTCTGTTTTAGCTTATGTAGAAGGTATCCGTGATCGTTTATTGGCGATGGTAGCTGATGTTTCAGAGATCTTAGCTGAAGGTCGTAAGGCAAATAAGAAGATCTTATTTGAGGGCGCTCAGGGTACATTCTTAGATATCGATTATGGTACCTACCCATTTGTTACTTCATCAAATACTGTAGCTGGTGGCTGTGTTACCGGTTCTGGTGCAGGTCCTTTAGATATTGATTATGTTTTAGGTATCGCTAAAGTTTACACCACTCGTGTAGGTGGCGGTCCATACCCTACAGAGTTAAATGACGAAGTAGGTGAAGGTATCCGTAAGCGCGGTGCTGAGTTCGGTGCTGTAACTGGTCGACCACGTCGTACTGGCTGGTATGATGCTGTTGCAATGCGTCGTGCTGTAACCATCAATTCATTAACAGGTTTAGCTTTAATGAAGATGGACGTATTAGACGGTATGGATGAAGTTAAGATCTGTACTGCTTACAAGATGAAGGATGGTTCAATTCGTCAGTTACCTCCTTTATCAGCTCACGAGTATGAAGGTATAACTCCTGTATATGAGTCAATGCCTGGTTGGAAAGAGTCAACCTTTGGTGTAACCAAGTGGGAAGACTTACCTGTAAATGCTCAGAAGTACATCAAGCGTCTAGAAGAGTTATCAGGTGCTAAGGTTGCAATTTTATCAACCGGTCCTGAAAGAGATCAGACCATTTACTTAGATGATCCATTTGCTGATTAATCTTTAGTAAACAAATTAAAGCTAAAAGGCCTTCTCAGTGATGACTAGGCCTTTTTTGCAAGTAAAAAACTAAAACTGTAAAGAATTTAAAGAGCAAAACATGATTAGAGATATTGTCAAAGACGAAGAGTTCTTAAAGATCCCAAGTGTTAACGCCTCCATTAAAGACAAACATGTAGCTGTAGATTTATTAGATACTCTAGAGCATAACAGTGAAAACTGTGTAGGACTTGCTGCTAACATGATTGGTCATTCACTCAATATTATTGCAGTTAACATCCATCAGACTTTGGTGATTATGTATAATCCTATGATTGTAGAAAAACATGACCCTTATGAAACTGAGGAAGGTTGTTTATCTTTAGAAGGTGTAAGAAAGACTACTCGTTACAAGAGCATTGTAGTTGAGTATGAAGATCATAAGTTCAAAAAGAAGTCTAAGAAGTTATCAGGCTTTTCTGCTCAGATCGTACAGCACGAAGTTGACCATCTGCATGGCATTATTATTTAGTGCTAAGGTGTAGGCTAGAATTCATTGTCTGATACCAGATAAGAAAATAAAAGCCACAGCAGTGGTTTTAAAAGAATAACTAGAGCATTGCGTATAGTTATTTTGATCTGTTAGCTGCTTTTTTAGCAAGTTCAACTAGCATCTCTTTATAAGGTGAATCCTCTAAAATCTCTAAAGCTTTTTTAGCTTTTTCGACAGCTTCAAAAGCAAAATTTCGACATTTAGATAAAGAGTCAGTTTCTTTAATAAAGGTTAATACCTTTGCTAAATCACAATCTTTAATGGCTTTTTCAAGAGACTTTCTATCAGAGGTGTTCTTTAAAGCTAAAATTAAAGGTAAGGTAATTCTGCCATCTTCAAGATCTTCACCTATAGACTTGCCTAAAGTTTGAGTACTAGAAGAATAATCTAGCATGTCATCAGCTACCTGAAAGGCAATACCTAACTGTTTGCCATACTCTTTTAAAGCATTAACAATGTTTTCTGGAGCCTTTTCTAAAACTGCAATACCTGAGGTGGTAAGTTCAAAGAGGGCACCTGTTTTGCAATAGATAGTCTGTTCGTAATCTTGAATTGAGATATTTAAATCTCCCTGATTATGAAGCTGATTGATTTCACCCATTACTAAGGCAGCAAGGGTCTCATTGACTAGAGAGAAAAGCTTGGGTTCTTGAACATCATGCAAGCAGAAGAAACAACGGGTAAATAAGTAGTCACCAGCTAATACAGCAGCATGATTGCCTTCTGTATCATTTAAAGTGCTTACACCACGTCTTATAGTTGCTTTATCGATGACATCGTCATGAACTAGTGTTGCTGTATGAAGAAGCTCGGTTGCTGCGGCAAACTTAAGCATTCTTTCATAGTTTTGAGAATTATTCTGTGAGTTTAAGGCATGCCAGGATAAGATTGATAATCTAGGTCTGATTCTTTTGCCTCCAGCTTTTACTACATGCTGGCACATTGCATTTACATTTGCTTCATAGGCAGAACCTGACAGGAGTGTAGATAGGTTTTCTTCGACTTTATCTAAGTCGTTTTTTATTTCATTATCAACTGTATACATGCTATAACTCTCACAAGATAGTGTAATTGTAACATCGAATAATGAGTGATTAGTGCATGAATTAATAAAAATCTTGAAATTGCACTGAATAAGCTATAAAATTCATACCGCTTTTTGTAGGTCGATTAATGCATTAAACTACATGTATTAATGAAAAAGCGTAATCCAGAGATAATTAATAAGTGCAAGTCTTGTCAGAAGACTTGCAATTTACTTATTTTGTCTGTAAAATAATGACCCATTATCGCCCCAAGTGGGCACAGTTTTAATTGATTGCGGGAGCAGAACTCCTGCATTTACCCGGAGTTTGAGCATGTACGCAGTTATTTTTTGCGGCGGCAAGCAGCACAAGGTTTCCGAGGGCGACGTGCTAAGCGTTGAGCTACTCGATGCCCAGGCTGGCAGCGATATCGAACTAGATAAAGTTCTATTAGTATCAGATGGCACCAATATCAAAGTTGGCGCTCCATACTTAGATGGTGCAAAGGTTACCGCTAAGGTTTTAGGCGCACACGGTGGCGAGAAAGTTAAGATTGTTAAGTTCCGTCGTCGTAAGCACCACCAGAAGGTTACTGGCCATCGTCAGTGGTTTACCGATTTACAGATTACTGGTATTCAGCAGTAATTTAGTTAGGAGAAAGGAATAAATGGCACACAAGAAAGCTGGTGGTTCCGTTCGTAACGGCCGCGATTCCAATGCTCAGCGTTTAGGCGTTAAAGCTTACGCTGGTGAGACTGTATCAGCTGGTAGCATCATCGTTCGTCAGCGCGGTACACACTTCCACGCAGGTGCAAACGTTGGTTTAGCAAAGGATGATTCATTATTTGCTAAGGCAAACGGTAAAGTTACCTTCGTAACTCGTGGCGCTAAGGGCCGCAAGTTCGTTGAGATCGTTGAGACTCAGCAGTAATACCGAATTTGGTTTACAATAAAAGGGCTCGCAGATGCGGGCCTTTTTAGTCTGTATTGAATTTTTATCAGTATCAAATAAGTAAAGTGGCGCATGCCTGCTGCCATCTTGTAATCTGGAGGATCATAAGGTGAAATTCGTTGATGAAGCCATAATCCGCGTAGAAGCTGGTGATGGTGGTAACGGTATTGTTAGCTTTAGACGTGAAAAGTACGTGCCTCGTGGTGGCCCTAATGGCGGTGACGGTGGTGACGGTGGCGACGTTTACATGAAAGCTGACGTAAATCTAAATACTTTAGTTGATTATAGATTTACTAAATTTTATCAGGCAGGTCGTGGTGAAAACGGCGGTACTGCTGATTGTACTGGTGCTCGCGGAGAGGACAAGATCCTTTTAGTTCCTGTAGGAACTCGTGTAACCGACGTTTCAACCGGTGAGGTTATTGGTGATCTTAGAAAAGAAGGCGATGTATTATGCGTAGCTCGTGGCGGTCGTCATGGTTTTGGTAATACTCACTTCAAGTCAGCTACTAATCAGGCTCCAAGACAGAAGACTAACGGTACTCCTGGTGAGCGTCGTCAGTTAAAGCTTGAGATGCTGTTAGTATCAGACGTAGGTTTAGTAGGTCTGCCTAATGCCGGTAAATCTACCTTTGTAAGAGCTGTATCTGCAGCAAAACCAAAGGTTGCTGATTATCCATTTACTACCTTAGTCCCATCTTTAGGTGTAGTTAAAACTTCACAGGGACGTTCTTTTGTAATTGAGGATATTCCTGGCCTTATTGAAGGCGCATCAGAAGGCGCAGGCCTTGGTCACCGCTTCTTAAAGCACCTAGAGCGTTGCCGTGTTTTAGTTCACTTAGTTGATATTCATCCTATTGATGGTTCTGATCCTGTAGAAAACGCTAATATCATCGAAAATGAGATTAAGCAGTACGCTCATGAGCTTTACAACAAGCCTCGCTGGTTAGTTGCCAATAAGGTTGATTTAGGTACTGAAGAAGAAGCACAGGAAATTTTAGAGAAGATCGCATCATCTGCTGAAGTAAAGCCTGAGAGAACCTTTATCATTTCAGGCCTAGCTAAGACCGGTGTAAATGATCTTATCTATGCACTACAAGATCTTGTGGATGAGGTTAAGCAAAAAGAGCTTGAAGAGCCTGAGAAGCCAAAAGCTGAAGAATTCATCTGGACTGAGCCTGAAGTTCGTGAAAATAATCGCGATGATGACGATTTTGACGATGATGAAGGTCCAGAGTTTATCTATAGGAACTAATCATGGCCGATATTCAAATTATTGTAGCGATTGCAAAGAACTTTGTTATTGGCAATGAAGGTCAGATCCCTTGGCATTTGTCCGAAGATCTTAAGCACTTTAAAGAAATAACTACAGGGCACCCTGTAGTTATGGGCAGAAGAACCTTTGAGTCTATTGGTCGTGTTCTTCCAAACAGAATGAACATCATGGTAAGTTCAACCTTCACAAAAGAGGTTGAAGGTCTTACTGTAGTAAAGTCACTAGCAGAGGCAATAGCTCTTGTAGGAGATAAGACTCTGATGGTAATAGGTGGTGCTCGTATGTATGCTGAGGCTTTACCATTAGCATCAACTCTGCATCTGACTACTATCGACAAGGAATTTGCAGGCGACACTAAATTCCCTGATTTTACTAAATATCCATTTAAACTACATGATGATGTAGCTTTCCATTCAGACAAGTGTGGATTTGACTACCACTTCCAAACCTGGATTAAATAAAAAAAATAGGGAGCATGGAAGCTCCCTAAAAACTGCCTAACTTATAAGCTTTTATTCTTTTTCTACCTGTTCTACTTTTAGATCTTGAGCATTATGATGCTTTGCATTGTGGATCTGACTGTTACCAATACTCTGTGAATATGAAACAGGTTCTGGCATCTGATCTGGTGGATTGCCCTTCATAGGATCCCATCCTAAAACTAGAAGGTAAACACCAAAGCCTACCATGAAGGCAAATGGTATATGCCAGCCATAACGTAACCAGTTAACGAAGCTGCGAGCTTTGTGGAACATATCGCAGACTGCAACACCTGCTGATGAGCCAAACCAGATCATAGAGCCACCAAAGCCTACAGCATAGGAAATAAGTGCCCAGTCATAACCACCCTTGATTAGGCACAGTTGCGTTAATGGGATGTTGTTAAATACAGCTGAAACATAACCTATAGCCATGGTAGATAGAATGGATGCATCAGGAACTGATTCAATAGGCACTAATTCTGCACAGAATACTAAAGCAACCAGGAAGACAGTACTCTCGTAGGATGACTTTACAATTCTAAGATCAACTCTTGTAATGATCTCTCCTAAGATAATTGCAATCCAGATACCTAAAGCCGGGAACTCAAAGAAATAATTAAAGCTGATAGCACCAATTAAGATTAAGCCTACAACCGAGAGTTTCTTTTTATCGACAGTGATGTTGCTCTCTATTTCTGTAGTAATAGGATGGTATTTTTCCTGCTGTTTTGAAGCAAAGTAAGCTACTACTAGTATAGCTACAGTTGCAGGTAAGAAAGCATGTGCTAAAACCAAAGGATCTTTACCAAAGATCCAGATTAAAGTAGTTGTGGTATCTCCTACGACGGAGCCTGCACCACCTGCGTTTGAGGCTGCACAAATTGCAGCGACAAAGCCAATATGTACCTTACCTTTAAAGACGATCATGGCAATTGAACCACCAATCATGGCTGCTGCAATATTATCTAAGAAGGTACTTAGTACAAATATACACAGTAAGAGTGCAAAGCCACCCCAGTGACCTTTAGGCAGAAAACGGGGAATTATTGAAGGTAACTTTGAGTCTTCGAATACTTTTGCTAATACTGAGAATCCAGGCAGCATTAAAGCTAGGTTTAGATAAGTATTCCAAGAGCCACTTACAAATTGACCATCAGTATTTACATAGCCAATTAGTTTTTTTATTACAGAAAAGCCGTCAGTAAATTCGTATTTATAAAAGCACAATGAGAGTAGCCCGATGATAGCTACCTTCATGGTCTTGGTGTAAAAGACTGCAACGCCTACTAACATTAACGCAAAGATAATCATCTCATAGCGAATGCCATAGAAAGTGTATCTTGTAAATAAAGGTTCTTCTGCAAGGGCATATGGCGATGCTAGTAACAGTACAGATAGCATTAGGAGTTTATAAACGTTTTTCATTTGTTATCCTTTAGTTATTCTGAGATTTGTCTGTCACATTAGACTCTGTTTGGGCTGTCTTATCTGAAGGATTACAAGAAGAGACCTTTACCTTTTCATTACTGTCCACAGAAGTATCTTTATTGTCCTTTGCAGTAGCATCATGACTCTTATTGCCATCTTGTATGTAAGCTTTGTCAGTTGAAGTCTCTTTATTAGTAATATCAGCAGTTGTTTTCACATTAGTTGATGCATCTTCTTGCAGATGAGCTAAAAGAGCAGTAGGTGCATCTTCAAATGCTTCATGAACACCTAAACGCTGTATCCATAACCAAAAAGAGAGCACGATAAAGTGGGCAAAGAGAATTCTTAAAGTAAGAACACCAATTAGGTTTGAAAAGATAGAGATAGCAAGTACTGCAATGATAGGACCTAGTGCCCAGCCTGAAAGGTAAAAGACTTTAGAATTGCTTTGTTTACGCTGATTAAGCTTTGAGTGATTGAGCTCTTTTACAAAGTTTAACTGTCTTGTAAAGTTCTCATAGAAGAACACTGCTAAAGCACCAGTGCAGACTATGACGCCTACAAAGAGCATGGCAATGTTAATTGCAAGTGCAATAAAGAGCATTCCAATCATGGCAACTAAGATATCCTGTTCATAAACAGTCTTAGCGCCAATCTTTGGTACCAGATAACGAATTAGCACAATACCTGCAATTGCAGAGAGTATGAAAGTTAGAACCACTGCAAGTGAAAACACAGTTTCATCGGTTTCTAAAAATTGAGACCAGAGGTTAATACCTGCAAAAAGAGAAACTGCAATTCCAGCACAGAGATATCCTACAGACGAGAATATAGCTGTGCGGATGATTTTTTCTGTCTTTTCCATAATGAACACCATAGTTATTTACGTATATCTGTACACCTTAAGTGCACTTACTCAAGCTTGTACGATTGTTATGATTTAACTAACTTATATGTTTAAATGTATGTAAAAGGTGAATTATTTACTAGAATGACCCTAGCTTATTATAGTAAAACTAAAATGTTAGATTATTATTAAAACAAATTTATTAAATTTCAAATTTGTGTAAAAAATTAAAATTATGCACAAAAATGATCAACAAAATGATAAGTCTTTAGAAGTGATAAAGATGATAATGAAATAAAATTTCAAAAATTTTATTTAATTTTTTGAAAATAAATAAAAAAGCAGTATTAAAACAAAATACTGCTTTAGAAGATGAGATGTTAACTAAGTAAAATGTTAGTAGAAAAATCTAACTATTTAGATTCTCTTTTCTTTTGAAGTGATAAAACTGAAATTTTTTCTTGTTTTTCGAGTGCGTAGCAGGAAAGTCTGTCGCCCCAAACACAGCCAGTATCTAAAGCTACAACATGTTCTCTGTCACATTGAGCATTTAAAGCTGCCCAGTGACCAAAGAACAGCGTAAAGTTCTCCCTTTTGTATTCAAAAGGAGAACCAAAGTTAAACCAAGGATAGATATTGTCCTTTTGAGCCTCAATTACAGTGCAGTCTGAATGACCGTAATCGAGTACAAGTTCTTTTGAGCATAATCTCATTCTTGTAAAGGCGCTTACGATAAATCTCCAGTAGTTAAGATCTGATGACAGCATTTGCTCTTCAAAATGATCAGGATGATCTGCATACATATTTGCTAATAAGACTTTTGTATGCAGAGGATCTTTTAATACTTTTGAAATGACATTGGTGTGTTTTTGCGCTTCATCAATTGTCCATTTAGGATAGATACCAGCATGAGCTACAGCTATTTTTTTCTCAGGATCAACATATAAAAGGGGGGTGCTTTTAAAAAATTCAATATAGTCATTAAGCTTTGGAGCGTTTAGGAGCACATCTAAATTATCTTTAGCTTTGGCTTTGTGATAGCCATAGAAAACAGCTAAAAAGTTTAAGTCATGATTGCCTAAAACAGAGTGAATTCGTCCTGGGTGTTTTGCCTTTAACGCAGTGATTAAATTTAAAGTATCAACAGGCTTTGGACCTCTTCCTATTAAATCACCAGTAAAGATTAGTTCATCTTCGTTTTCGTTGTAGTTGATATTTTTCAAAAGAGCTGTAAATTCATCATAACAGCCGTGAAGATCACCAAAGATGTATGTAGACATTTGTTTTCCGTAAAAGTGCAATTATCGTAGCTTTAAAACAGCTTAAATTTGGGAAATATTAAAAAAAGTTCTTAAAATTCGTATTTTTTGACACTATTCTACCATTTTTGTATTAATTGTCGGTTATATTAGTCGCTATCAAGACAGCCTGAATGTTCATATAATACACAGTAATCGTTAACTTTATGTTAAGTAAAATGCTGTTAAAAATCAGGGATGTAAGACAGTATTAAGAGATACCTTAAAGAGTTTGCCATGCCGTTTATCAAGAAAAGTTTTATTACCGAAAAGTTACTGCCAAATGTTCCTATTGAAAAGGTCATAGGTCAGTATGTAACTTTAAAAAAGTCAGGCGCAAACTATACCTGCTGCTGTCCATTTCATCATGAGAAGACTCCCTCATTTAGTGTCACACCAGCAAAGCAGATGTTTTACTGTTTTGGCTGTAAAGAGCATGGCAACGTCATTGATTTCATCATGAAATTAAAGAACCTGAGTTTTCCTGAGGCAGTTGAAGAAATTGCTCAAAATGCAGGTTTAACCGTTGAATATGACACAACTAATACCCGTTCCAAAGAAGAAGTCGATCTGCAAAAAGAGTATTACGACCTCATGGACAGATGTGCGACCTTATATACTCAGGTATTAAACTCACCTGAAGGCGCTCCTGGTCTTGAGTATTTTTCAAAAAATCGTGGTTTGACACGAGATACTATCTTAAAGTGTCGCTTAGGTTTTGCTCCTAAAAATCCTCATTTTTTGCAAGAAAGGTTATGTCAGGATCCTAAAACAGAGCAGAAGTTAATTGATTTAGGTATGTTAGTGCGCAACGACTACGGTGTGCACTCTATGTACCGTAACCGTGTCATGATCCCTATCTTTGACAGACGAGGCAGGATCATCAGTTTTGGTGGCAGAACCATGGGCGATGACAAGCCTAAGTACATGAACACCAAAGAAACTCCAATTTACCGTAAGCGTAATGAGTTATTTGGTCTATATGAGGTCTTAAAAGCAAATAACAACCGTCCACCACGTATTGTGGTTGTTGAAGGATATATGGATGTGATCTCAGTGCGACAGGCAGGTTGTACCTATGCTGTAGCTTCATTAGGTACAGCAACTACGCCTGAGCAGATTAAAGAGATGTTCCGTTACACTGACAAAGTTGTGTGCTGTTATGACGGAGATAGCGCAGGTCGTCATGCTGCTTGGCATGCCTTAGAAACAGTAACTCCAATTTTGCAGGATGGTAAAGAAATTCGTTTTGCATTCTTGCCTCCAGAGCATGATCCTGATTCTTTAGTAAGAGAGCAAGGCTTAGGTGCTTTTGTAAAGTTCTTAGATGAAGCTATGAGCTATCCAGAGTTTTTGATAGTACATAAGTCTCAAAGCTATGATTTAAAAGATCCTAATTCTTTATCAAACTTTATCTCAGACACCATAAAGCTGATTAAAGCTATTCCTTTAGTTTCATTACAGTCGGTTGCTTTAAAGTTGCTCTCAAAGCCATCAGGCATTTCTGAAAATCAGCTTTATGACATGCTAAAGCAAACTCATGTTGAACAGCCTCGAGCTTATGTAGCTCAAGAGAAAAAAGAACAGGAACAGATTGCTAAAAATGAGGTCTCAAGGGACTTCTTTAAAACTCCTATGAGAAAACTCATGGCCTTTATTATTCAGCAGCCTACTGTGGTCTCTAATGTACAAAGAGAGTTTGCACTAGATGAGTTTGTAGCTTTGTGCAAACGATTAGGCGTAAAGGGTGCAGATGAGTTAGAAGGTTTATTAAAGATCATTGCAAAAACTCCTGATATAACTCCAGCTAAATTCATTGAACAGACTCGCCAGACAGCTTATGAAAAGATTGTAAGGCTGTTAATCAGTGCTCCACTGAATCTTACCTTTGAATCAGGTGGTGAGATTAGGGAGATCCCCTATGTGGACAGAATAGAGTATTTTGCAGATATCTTAAGTGAAGTTATAACAAAGCCTCTAAAAGACAGAGCCAAAATCCTTAGTGTGGAGATGAGCCAAGGTAAGATGGATGCTTTATCTGAGTACACTCAGATCCAGAAGGAGATTTTGAGTAAAGATTTAAAATCTTGACGGGAGAGAGGGTAACCTGTAAAATAACCCCTCGAACAATGGCCCATTAGCTCAGTTGGTTAGAGCAGACGACTCATAATCGTTTGGTCTCCTGTTCAAGTCAGGAATGGGCCACCACTTAATCCTTCCAAAAAAGACTAATTGTTTTTAATTGCATTGTAAACAGCAGGGCACTTAGTATAGCTGTCTTCAGTTGCTGTTACATAACGTCCGTTCTGTTTAACCATTACAGATCCTTGTGAGCTACCTGAGATTAAACGTACCTTTTTGCCTACAGCATATTTGCATGAGAATGGCATATCGACAATCAAAGGACCATTGTCTGAATCAATGGTTAATCTTACACCGTCATGTCTGTCCATGTATTTTGATGCGGAACCTGCTGCTAAGGCTCCTAATCCCGCGCCTACGGCAGTGCCGGTGCTGTTTTTGCTTATAAGATTTCCTAAAAGAGCTCCGCCTACGGCACCTAAAATAGTATTTGAGGTGTTATCGTTCTTTTTATTGGCAATATCAATTGCTTCAATACCGGTAATGGTACCTTCATAATAAGTGTTAACCGTACCAGCTTCTGAAACTGGATTGGTGCAGGCATTTAAAGTAGCTGCACACAACATTCCAAGACAAGTATATCCAATTAGAATTAAATTCTTACTCATAGGATGATCCTTTTTGTTTAAAACTTTGTATATGTTAATCTTATGCATTCAATCTTAGTGTAAACTTAGTAAAAATACAGAGACAACGCTAAAAATAATCATCAAAGTCCTTAGTAAAAGCTCATGTTAAAACGCATGAGTAAAAAATCATGAGTAATATCATGAATAAATTAGCTTTTACAAAAACAAGATCTTGAGGATAGTACTTACCCATGCCTAAAAAGATAAAACAGATACCCTTTACAGAATATAAAGATCCTGTAGAACTTTATGTTGAAAAGTTAAATGACAAAGGTCAGGGTATTGCTCATTATGAGATCTATGAGATCTATTTAGAAGGTGTAATTGATGGTGAGACTGTTCTTGTAAAAATTGATGCACCATTTGTAAATGGCTCTAAAAGACGACCTGGCAAGGTCATTGAGATCATTAAAAAATCACCTGACCGAGTTGACTATAAAGATGAGTCACTACAGTCAGTGATGTCTTTTGGTCCTATAAGTTATGATGGTACTTTAAAGCGTAAACAGCAAATGATTGCTCAAGCTTTAAAAAAGGCTGGTATTGATAACTGTAACCTAAAGCCTATTGAAAAAGCTGATCTTATAAAACCATCCCGCTATAAGAGCATTCGTTACTTTGCAAAACAGGATGATAGGATTGTAAATGGTTTTTACAAAGTCCATTCTCATGAAGTTATTGCTGTCTCAAACTGCTCCTTAGAACCAAAGTGGTTCTCAAGTCTTGCTAATGAGTTGTGTGAGTTTTTCACTAAAGAGAACCTAACAGTTTATGATGAGACTACTCAACAAGGCCTGTTACGCTCTTTATTATTACGTGACACTATAAAAGAGAAGATGGCAGTTTTAGTAGTATCTAAAAAGCCAAGTAATATCTTTATAGAAAGGTTAAAGACAGAATTTAAAGATAAAGTGGACTCACTTTATCTTAATGTAAATGAAGCTAATTCTAATAAGATCCTGTCAGATGAGATGATCTTAATTTCAGGTAAAGCTGAGATTTCTCTAGATCTTTGTGGATTTGACTACAAAGCAGGACCTTATACCTTTTTACAGGTAAATTATCCTGTAGCGCAAAAAATGTACGAAAAGGCTGTATCTTTTTGCGGAGAGAATAAAGACAAAACCGCATTAGATTTATGCTGTGGCGTAGGCACCATGACTTTACCCTTATCAAAGAACTTTAAAAAGGTCATAGGGGTTGAAATTGTGCCTGAATCAATAGCAGCTGCTATTGAGAACGCAAAGCATAATCACATTGATAATACTGAGTTTATCGTAGGTGACATCAGAGAAGTTATTAACTCTTTAGTAAAAGCAAAAGATATATCCTCAATTATCTGTGATCCTTCAAGAGTTGGTATAGGGGATGATGCTTGTAAGGCATTATCACGATTAAACTCACCTATTAAACTTGCTTATATCTTCTGCTCGCTAAAGGCGCTTGAGCGCGATTTAAAGAACTTAAAAGACAACGGCTTTGTAATTGATGAAGTGCAGGGCTTTGATATGTTTCCTTACTCATCTCATATTGAGACTGTGGTGTTGCTATCAAAGTAAATTAACTACTATAGATGGGAAAAGACATTTTTATTAAGATGTTAATGACAGCTTTTCACTATTTGTTTTGTGGTAGCAATACTTTTGAACGAGTCTTTAATGCCTGTGAAGGGTATATCTGAATAAGAAAATTACGGAGAAACAGATTGAATAGAGATCCTTTTGAAGAATACATTAAAGAATCTGAACCTGAGAAAAGGTATAAAGGCTATGCATGGCATACAGCTATTGGCTTGCAGGCAGTTGACGGTCTTAAAACCTCAGAGTATTTGCTGAGTACTGCTCTTCGTAATATTGAAGGTGGGATTTCGTTTGAAGAAGCAAATTCGCTTTTGCAGCAGTACTACAATGAAAAACCGTCACATAGTACTTCAGACAGAACTGAGGAAGCTGATAAGGTTTCTGCAAGAATAGCGACTTTGATTTCTGAGAAAGCCTTTAGTTTTACTTATCAGGAGTACCTTTCTATCCATAGAAAGTTGTTTACAGGACTCTACTCACACGCAGGTCGAATCCGTGATTACAACATTACAAAAAAAGAGTGGGTTCTAGATGGTGCCACCGTTATTTAAGGTAGTGCAACAGAGTTGCTTGCAACTCTTGATTACGATTTTTCTGGTGAGAAAAAGTTTTCATACAAAAATCTTTCAATGGATGAAATTATTCACCATTTAGCTGTTTTTATTTCTAGATTGTGGCAGATACATGTCTTTGGAGAAGGAAACACTAGAACCACAGCTGTTTTCTTAATTAAATATTTACTACTCTTGGATTTGACGTAACTAATGGCACATTTGCTGAAAATGCTTGGTATTTCCGTAATGCTTTAGTTAGAGCTAACTACAACGATTTAAAAAATGGAATTCACGAGACGACAGAATATTTAGAGCTGTTCTTAAGGAATCTTTTGCTGAATGAAAACAATCCTCTTCGTAATAGAGAGTTGCATGTAAGATGTTCGTTAAATTTATATGAAAAAGCGAACATTGACACTAAAAAAGCGAACATTGATATTGCAAATTTTGATGTAGAAGAAAACTTATCTACAAAGACCATTGAGCATATTCAAAAATTAAAAGAAATTTTTGCTTTTGAAAAAGTATTTGGTCGAGCCGATGTAATAAAAGTGCTTGGTCTAAAAAATACAGGAAGTTCATCCTTATTAAAAAAAATGTTTGAGCTAAAAATTATCGAACCGGTTTCTGGGTGTGGAAAAGGAAAATATCGATTTGTTGGAAAATAGTTTCATTGAATATAAACAAGCTAGCTTTTAGCAAGTATAAGAGTATAAATATGCATAATCACTCGTTAAGAGAGAATACGAGCAAAGTTTGAGTTTTTATCTTTATTCTGCTTTTTTCATATTTATGCTTCACCTGATGCAGAAAAGATAAATACCGATACATACAATGCAGATGTAGTTTGTAAACTACATGGTTTCATCGGTGCAAAGTGAAGCTAGTTCTTTGATATTTGTAATTGTAATTTTTCCTCGAGTGGTAGCTAGAATACCTTTATCTCTTAGTTCGGCTAACTCTCTTGTAATTTGAACCCTACTCATTCCAATAAGATCTGCAATATCTTCCTGGGTCATTTGAATTTCAAGTCCTGAATTAGAAGGTTGATTCAAAGTTAATAGATACAAAAGGTTGCAAAGCTTTACCTGGGATGAATTGAATTCTTGATGGATAGTTTCAAAGAGAAATCGATTGATGTACTTTGAATACCAATTGACCACGCTTTGAGCAAGCTTTACGTTACTGTCAAACATAGCCTTGAACTGAGATATCGTAAATTCTAATACCTTTATTTCTGAAAGAGCTACAGTTGTTATCGTCCGCTCAATTCGAAAATCAGTGGTGTGATAACCTGGAAAAAATGTACCTTTTCCATGAAAACTAATGATCTTGCGTCGACCACTCTCATGTTCAGCAAAGTGAAATGAAGCTCCATAAACATAGTACTGGATCCGATCATAAGGTTGATCTGGTTTCCATAGGTATTCTCCTTTTTTAAAGAATCTTTCTTTATGAGGCTGTGAAAGAAAGTACTCATAAAAAGAAGCAAAATCGTCGGCAAAATAATATCGTGGTTTTAGCATAGTTCTTACCGATTTTGGAAAAATCTACAAATCTACGTTGTATAGCAAACATTGAAGATTATTTTAAAAGTCATCGTATGTTACCAAAAGTTTTTAGTTTTTAAACTTGTATAAAGTTCAAATTTATCTACTTCATTTAGCTCGTCATGAGGAGTGATCCTCTGCAATACATTGAAAAGTTAGTCAGGAGAACATAAATATGAAATATAAAGTAAAAGTAACAGTATTAGATAAAAAGCTCTATCCAGAATTACAGAAGAAATATTGTGCAAATCCTCAATCAGGTGCATGTCCTTGTTATAACGTAGGTGATGAATTTATCTTTTACCGAGATGATGAAAAAGATGATTTTTGGAACTTGGGATTAAATACTCTTGTTAAGACTGATGCAGATCCAGATACTGTTGCAGGTGGCCCTAAAAAGCCTTTTTGCTCTGAAGCCTGGGATGCAATTTCAAGATATATTTATACAGGCTTACAGGGCGGATCTATCATGAAAGGCTGGATGAAAGAAGAAAACACCATGATTACATGCTGCTCTGATGGAACAAGACCAGTTATCTTCAAAATAGAGAGAATTGATTACTAGAAAAAAATGTAAAGCTCTTCAAGCGCAATCCAAAATATCTTGAATATAAAAATATGTATCAATTATACTGTTATAATTTCAATTTTTTAGGATTGACTTTAAGAGCTTTGATTATATTTTATAACTCTCTCTAAAAGACAGATCTAGCAACAAGAGTTAACAGATTATTAGCCTTGGTTTTGGAGCTTTTGTAAAGTTAGTATCTGAAGATGACTATACCGTAACCTATGAGTATGGTAGTTTTAACTTGAATGATGATAAGCATAGAAATGAAGAAAAGATCTGTGATGGCATAATTACCATTGCTAAAAGGTGCTTTAAAGCTCCTGATATACATCAAAAGATAAAGAAACTTCCTCATGGAAAAAAGAGAATAATCATGAAGAAGGTCATAGTTAAAGTAGACTGCGACAGTTATCTAAGAAATGGTCTTATTTCCGTGCAGAATTGCTCAAACTGCTGGGAAAAGATTGGATACACTTGCCCCAATAGCACCTTAAAAGATCTTGATGTGATGGCATGGAGAATGTTACCTTCGATCTTTGAATACTATCAATATCATGGTGAAATTCCTAAATCTGATATGATTATTGTTTGATGTTAGGTATGAAAGGTTAGAGTTTACCTATGTACAATCCTCAGTTAAGTACTTTTATAAAAGTAGCTGATTCTGGCAGTTTTAATAAAACTGCTGAGAGTTCCGGTATTACTCCTTCAGCTATTATCAAACAGATAAATCTTTTAGAAGACAGGGTAGGGGTAAAGCTCTTTGAAAGAACTCATCGAGGTTTATGCTTAACTAAAGCTGGTGAATCTTTATACAAAGATGCTAAATACATCATTCAATACTGCAATGATGCTGTAAATAGAGCAAAGAATGCCGCTAACAACACTTCTGACATGATCCGTATTGGCACTTCTCCTATGACACCAGCCCAGCTCTTAGTAAACTTGTATTCACTCTTACGAGAGCACTGTCATCAAATCAAGTTTCAAATCATACCCTTTGAAAACACACCTGAAAACGCCAAAGAGATCTTGAATAATCTAGGCTCTAACATCGATGTCGTGGGTGGTGTTTTTGATGATTTGATGCTTGAGAAATACCATTGCTCAGGCTTTATGCTAAAACAGGAACCATTCTGCTGTGCTGTTTCTGTAAATCATCCTTTAGCATCAAAAGATGAATTAGAAATATCTGATCTTTATGATGAAACTTTACTAATCATCAGACGTGGCTGGACTAACTGTACAGACAAGCTAAGAGATGATCTTGCCAATAATCATCCTCGTATTCATATTAAAGACTTTGATTTTTATAACCTCAATATCTTTAATCAATGTGAAAACTCAAAAGAAGTGCTACTGGCTTTCTCGGGCTGGGCCAATGTGCATCCTATGCTCAAAGTAATTCCTGTTAAATGGGATTACTCAATGCCTTTTGGTTTGCTTCATGCCAATACTCCATCTCCTCAAGTAAAGAGCTTTTTAAATACTATTGCTTCTTTACAAAAAACTTATAACCTTTAGGTATAAACTGCCTGAAAAATTGAGACTTCTTAAGTTAACTTATCTTTCCTATACTAAAGTCATCAAAGCTTAACTTTTATGACTTAAACATGATATTTACCTTTGTTACAAAGCAATTTAGCAAGGCTCTTTTTCTGATTCTGATGCCTTTAGTGTGTAATGCCAGGCTTATGCAGTCAAACGAGAGTATAGATCTAAAGATGTCTTTATTTTCAGAGAACAGCAAAATCGAGGATGTGATATCTGCAAAAGCATTCTATGGTTTTGGTCGTCTTTTATTCCCAACTAATAAGTATTACAGTGGTGACACTCTAGGAAACTTGAGCCTTACCTACTACAGTAAGCTCGATCCAAAAATAACTGTAGAAATTGTAAATACTCTTTATAACCAAAGTGTAAAAGGTGGAACTGTCTTTTATGACATCTATTCTGATGTCGAGAAAAAAGCCGATCCTCAAAAGAGAAATACTGGTTTGTTCTTTTTTAAAGGCAATAAAAACGAGAAATTTGCAATCTTAAACGCAGGTGGTGCTTTTTCCTTTGTAGGTGCTATGCAGGATAGTTTTCCTCACGCTCTAGAGCTCTCAAAATTAGGCTATAACGCTTTTGCTTTAATCTACAGACCAGCTCCTCAAAAGGCATGTGAAGATCTTTCAAGAGCAATCAACTTTATCTTTGAAAACGCAAAAGAACTTGAGGTTGATACAAGAGATTACTCCTTATGGGGCGGTTCAGCAGGGGCAAGAATGGTGTACTGGGTTGGCAGCTATGGAACTGATTCCTTTTCTGATTATAAAAGAGAAAAGCCTGCATCTATTATTATGCAATATACAGGATTATCAGAATATACAAAGGTAACACCACCTACCTTTTCATGTGTAGGTGACAGTGACTATATTGCGTCAAGGTCTCTTATGAAAGCAAGAGCCGAGGCTATGAAAAATTCTGGCATCGACACTGAGTTTCATGTTTACAAAGGTTTATCTCATGGCTTTGGTATTGGTTCAAATACCGTAGCTTACGGCTGGCTCAATAAAGCGGTAGCTTTTTGGCAAAGGCATATGAAAGAACGTAATTAAGAATTCACTTTTTGAATACAAATTTTAAGAATATAAATGAGGAGCAATTTTATGAGCATTTTATTTATAAACGGCAGTCCTAATCACAATGGTAATACAGCAAAGTTAGCTGAGACTTTACTAAAAAACACAGACTATGAAAACTTAAATCTTACTGATTACATCATCGGCAGCTACGGACAGAACTTAGAAGGGGATGGTTTAGATACCGTTATTTCCAAAATGAAAGAGGCTGATACCATCGTAATTGGATCTCCTATGTACTGGCACAACATCTGTGGCAGTGTCCGTAATATGTTAGACAGATTCTATGGCAAGGTAGATGACAGTACCTTAAAAGGCAGAAAACTATATTTTATCTTCCAGGGGGCTGCTCCTGAAAAATGGATGCTAGAGGCAGGCGAGTACACCATGAGCCGTTTTGCCATGTTATATGGCATGAGCTATTGCGGTATGGTGAACAATAAAGCTGAGGCTCAAAAAGTATCTAATGAGTTTTAAGAGGACCACATGAAGACTCGTATTTTAGGAAAAGATCTTGAGGTATCACCTGTGGGCTTAGGCTGTATGGGCATGAGCCATGCTTATGGCGCTCCTGCTGATAAAAAGGAAATGACAGAGCTTTTAGCTAAAGCTGTGTCTTTAGGTTATACCTTTTTTGATACTGCTGAAGTTTACGGAACAGCACTAAATCCTCATGATAATGAAGAGTTAGTAGGTGAGGCTTTAAAGCCATACAGAAACCAAATTAAGATATCTACAAAGTTTGGTATTGGTTTTGATATGACTTCAAAAGAGACTAACAAACCTTTAATTACCGACTCAAGAGCAGAGGTTATAAAAGCCTCTGTTGAAGCTTCTTTAAAAAGGCTTAAAACAGATCATATCGATCTGTATTTTCAGCATCGAGTAGATCCTAAAGTCCCTGTTGAAGAGGTGGCTTTAGTCATGGAGTCTTTAATCAAAGAAGGCAAAATCACTCACTGGGGCATGTCTGAAGTTAATGATGATGTTATCCGTAAAGCTCATGCTGTTTGCCCTGTAACTGCGATTCAAAATCGTTATTCGATGATGGCCCGCTGGTATGAAAGCTTATTTCCGGTTCTAGAAGAATTAAAGATTGGCTTTGTGGCTTTCTCTCCACTTGCAAATGGCTTTTTATCAGGAAAGTACAACCAGAACTCTCACTTTGAACAGGGGCTTGATTACAGAAGTGTAATGCCGCAGTTTAAAAAAGAGAATCTTGAAAAAAACAAAGAGCTTTTAGAGCTTTTAGAGAATTTAGCAAAAGATAAGATTGCAACTAAAGGACAGATTGCTCTTGCCTGGATGCTCTGCAAAAAGCCTTATATCGTTCCAATTCCAGGAACTAGAAAGTTAGACCGATTAAAAGAAAACATTGGAGCTGCGGTGGTTGAACTAACTGCATCTGAGATTCAAAACATTGATGATGCCTTAACCCACATGACCATGTCTGAGGTTTTCGGTGGCACCAGAATTGAAAAATAGATAGGAGACAACTATGGAATACATTACTTTAAGTAACGGCGTCAAAATGCCTATGGCAGGTCTTGGTACCTATTTATTAACACCAGATGAGGCTGAGAACTCTGTAATTGAAGCTTTAAAAACAGAGTGCAGACTTATTGATACTGCTAATGCTTATGTAAATGAAAAAGCAGTAGGCCGTGGTATGAAAAAATCAGGCCTTAAACGAGAGGAGATCTTTTTAGAGACTAAGCTGTGGCCTTTCTTTTATGAAGATAAAGATCCCGTTGAAAAGACTTTAGAAAGATTAGATACCGACTATATTGATCTTTTACTTATCCATCAGCCTGCAGGCAACTATATTGAAGGCTACCGTAAGATGGAGAAGGCTTTTAAAGAAGGTAAGGTAAGAGCAATTGGCTTGTCTAACTTCCCTAAAGATAAGGTCGCTGAGATCTTATCAATCTGTGAGGTAAAACCTGTGGTTTTACAGACTGAATTACATCCATACCTGCGTGAATTAGAGCTTAAAGCTTATCTAAAACAAAACGGTATTGTTCCTCAGTCATGGTATCCATTAGGTCATGGAGATAAGAACCTTTTAAATGAAAAGGTCTTTGTAGATTTAGCTAATAAGTATGGCAAAACTACAGCTCAAATTATCTTAAGATGGCATATTCAAGATGGCAATATTGTAATTCCAGGGTCAAAGAATCCAGATCACATTAGAGCAGATTTTGATATTTTCGATTTTGCTTTAACTGTTGATGAGATGAATGTAATTGCTGCTATCAATAAGGATGAGCGTTATTACACTAATACTACTGAGAAATTAGAAGCCTTTGCTAAATGGCATCCTGATGTAGAAAAACAGAAGTAATAAATAAAAGTCAATTTACCTTTATCTTTAAAGCTACGTCTTACAACCTAAGTTAAGATGTAGCTTTGTGTTTCCAGCTAAATTTCTTCTAGCAAATTTCTTTTTTCCCGCTTTGTGTATCAGAGTTCACACTTATCATTTCAATGCTAGCTTAATTCTCTAAATTTTCGAAAAGATCATGCATAATAATGAGCTGTTTTTAATAACTGTTTACCACTCCTTTTTGTATTAGTAAAATAGCGTACAGAAATAGTAGTTAATCGAGTATAGATTAAGTCGTATTCAAAGTTGAATTCAACTTTCAAAAGAATAAATTAACGGAGATTATTGTGAAAAAGATTATTTTGACAGGTGACAGACCAACTGGTCGCCTACATGTAGGTCATTATGTAGGTTCATTAAAAGAGCGCGTTAGTCTTCAAAATTCAGGCGAGTACGATGAAGTTTATATCATGGTCGCAGATGCTCAGGCTTTAACTGACAATGCTGATAATCCTGAAAAAGTTCGCCAGAATGTAATGCAGGTAGCTTTAGATTATTTAAGCTGCGGTATTGACCCTACCAAGTCAAATATCTTTATTCAGTCAATGATCCCTGAGTTAGCTGAGCTTACTGTTTACTACATGAACTTAGTAACTGTATCTCGTGTTCAGCGTAACCCAACTGTAAAAGCAGAGATTAAGCAAAAGAATTTTGAAACAAGCCTGCCATTAGGCTTTTTCTGCTATCCAGTAAGCCAGGCATCAGATATCACCGCCTTTAAGGCAACTACAGTTCCTGCAGGTGAAGATCAGATGCCAATGATTGAGCAGTGCTGTGAAATTGTAAGAAAGTTCAACGAAGTTTACGGTGAGACCCTAGTTGAGCCAAAGATTGTATTACCTACTAATAAATCATGCTTAAGATTACCTGGTATCGATGGTAAAGCTAAGATGAGTAAGTCATTAGGTAACTGCATCTACTTATCAGACACTGAAGAAGACACCAAAAAGAAAGTTATGTCTATGTTCACAGATCCTACTCACCTGCGTAGAGAAGATCCTGGTCATGTTGAAGGTAACCCTGTATTTACTTATCTTGATGCATTCTGCAAGGATGAGTATTTTGCTGAGTACTTACCTGACTACAAGAACCTAGATGAGTTAAAAGCTCATTATCAGCGTGGCGGTTTAGGTGACATGGTAGTTAAGAAGTTCTTAAACAATGTTATCCAGACAGAACTTCGCCCAATTCGTGAAAGACGCAGTGATTGGGAAAAGAGACTTCCTGATGTTTATGAGATCTTAAAGCAGGGTACAGCTAAAGCACGTGAAACTGCAGCTCAGACTTTAAGTGAAGTAAAGCACGCAATGCGTATTGATTACTTTACAGATGACAATCTGTTAAAGTAAAAGATTTCTCAATTAAAGTAATTTAATCACAAGGTCAGGCTATATTGCTTGGCCTTGTAGTAATTATCAGTTCTTATTAAAACTCTCCTTTAAGCTCTACTGTTTTATTCTCCTTTACTTCTATCTCTTTTTACATGGTTCTTTTTACTTAGATAAAAGCTGATACATGCTGTAAGAATTTGCGATAACACCATACACATGTAAGTGAGTAGAATCTTGGAATAATCAAAAGTAAAACGATTAGCATGATAGGTTCGGCATAAATGCAGACGTAAGATAGGGGGGGCACGCTCAGTTGAATAAAAGGCACTTGAGCAGATCCTGCTGTGAGCATAAAAGAACATACCTACTAAGAACACTGGAGTTGCAATTGCAATCTCAAGTGCTGCCTCATCAGAAGTACCAAATAAATTGCCTAAATTATCTCTTGCAACAAAAATGATGACGATACTTACAGCTGCTAAAAACAGCGCTGTGAACAAGGACAGGCGTCTTGTAATTGCGTAGTCAGTAAATCTCCTTTCTCCATAGAATCTACTCGTCAAAGGCTGAGCACCTGCGCCTACGCCTTGAAGAACGCAGTATACAAAGAAGAGTATGAATTCAATACAAGAAATGGTTGATACCGCTAAAGCTCCGCCATAATAAAGTGAATAGCGTTCATAAAAAAGATAGAGACCATAGGTAACATATTGATACCAAACTGCGCAATACCAATTTTCATGATCTTAAGTGAGGTTTTCTGTACATTTACAGGCTTTGAAAGCTTTAGCATCTGGTGTTTTTTAACGTAATATATGCAACCAACTATAGTAACTGCCTAGCTTAATAAAGTTGCGATGGCAGCACCATGAATTCCAAAAGGAAAGATCATGATGAGTACATAGTCTAGAACAATGTTCATGATAAAAACAATGACCATGAAGTAAGTTGCATAGGTTACACCACCATTGTTTCTCTCATAGGGAACAAAGACTGAGCCTGATAACTGAATAATGGTAGCACCAAACATGTACCATAAGTAAATCTTGCCATAAGATGCAACATCACCTCTAGCTCCTAATACATCAAGAATTTCGTCCATCCATACAAAAGGCACGATGGTGATAATTAAAGAGACGTGAGCCAGTAAGATTAAGGCAACTTTTAAACTCTTATAGGCTTTTTCTAAATTGCCACGTCCTGATTCAATAGACCAAATTACAGCACCACCTAAAACAATACCTGAGCCTAGAGCAAAGGTTAATGCTACAGCATGGAAGACAATGTTAATAGCAGAAACACCAGCATCACCTAGAGCATTGCCCACGAAGAATCCATCAACAACGGAGTAAACACCTAAAATGGTAAAGGCAAGAATTGATGGAATGATGAATTTAAAAAAGTGTTTTAAATCGTAACCTTGAAACATAAGATTATTGATCCTTCTTGTTAAGTCTCTTCTCAAACAGCATGTTGTACATTTCAAGTCCATCTATGATGGCTTTGTTCTTATCTCCTAAAATAGCAGTGACTTCATCCTCAATTTTCATCATTTTGTCCAAAACAGAGAGTGCGTACTTTTCACCTGAAGACGTAAGTTTTAAATACTTTTGTCTTTTATCTTTTTCATCTTGAACAGTAAGGATGAAACCTTCTGATTTGTATTTTTTTTACAGCAGAGTTTATGCTTTGCTTAGAGATGACATAGTAAGCACCCAGTTCTATTTGAGTAAGAGGAGCATCTGTATTTAAGAGGGCATAAAGCACCATCATCTCTACATATGAGATTCTGTTCTCTTGCGCATATTGCGCATAAAGATAGGTGCTCTGATTTAAAAGAGAATTTATCTCATTGACGATTTCACGAGTGCGCATACGATTACCTGTAATAGTAAAATATTTTACTAAATCAATATGCGCTTAAGATTAGAGTTTCTTTGCTATAACCTTATAAGCAATGGTACAGATAATTGCAGAGAGCAAGGAGCCACTAGCTGTAGCAAGACCCATTGGCAGCAGGGTTGTAGGGTACATGATTGATGCTACATAAGCACCGGGAGCTCTTAAAGTTACAATCGAAATTAAGTTATGCAAGAAAGAAATTTCTGATTTACCTAAAGCACAGAAGAAACCACTGAAGCTAAAGGCAATACCTGCGAACATACAGTCCCAAATATAACCCTGTAAGTACTTACCACCTGAGACGATTACAGAATGATTTTCAGTGAACAGTTCAAGGGCGTTTTCAGCGATAAACTGGAAGAGAATTCCTACAATCACACCAAAGATAAAGGTAATGTAGATAGCATAGCGTAAGGTCTGTTTAGCTCTGTCAATTTTACCTGCACCAATATTCTGAGCACCCATAGCTGATACTGTAGAGAGCATAGAAGATGGTACCAGGAAGATAAAGCTTATGAGCTTTTCAACAATACCAACAGCTGCAGCATCAGTTAAACCACGCATATTGGCAATGACGGTTATCACCATGAAGGCTACCTGAATAAATCCGTCCTGAGCGCAGATAGGAATACCAATGCGTAATAATCTTTTGGCAATGTTGCCTTTTAATTTTAAATAGGCAAAAGAGAATGAGTCGCTTGAGTTATTTCTATTGATATAGGTGAGGGCACAGATAACACTAATGCCCTGAGATAAAGTAGTACCTAAGGCTGCACCTACTGCTCCTAACTTAAAATAGCCGATAAATACATAGTCTAAAATGATATTGGCAACACAAGCTATAGCAATAAAGTACATAGGGGATTTTGAATCACCCATGCCTCTTAGAATAGAACTTACGATGTTATAAGCAGTGATTAAAGGAATACCGATAAAGCAGATGATAAGGTACTCTTTGGTGGCTGCTACAGCTTCAGCTGGAGTTTTTACTACACCTACAATAAAGTCAGTAAAGAACAGCAACAATCCTGTAAGGATCAAAGATACAATAAAAAATACGGTGACAGTATTACCAATGCAGTATCTTAACTTCTCTTTATCTTTAGCTCCTACAGCCTGAGCAATACATACAGTAGCGCCCATAGATAAACCTACAATCATGACAGTTATCATATGCATGATCTGTGAACTAATGGATACAGCTGTAATGCTATCTACTCCATCGAACTGACCTATGATGAAAAGATCAGCTAAACCATAAAGAGTTTGTAAGAAATAAGATAAAAAGAAAGGAAGTGAGAATAAGGCAATGTTCTTTAAAACACTTCCATTGGTTAAATCTGTCTGCATGGTAATTTCTTAGCTTTTAGGTTGTATTTTGTGCCGTAATTATTTCACGGAGAAGATAAATGTAAACTTTTCAAGAAATTATACAATTTGTGCCTTCTACATAGTTACAGTATATTCATAAAATGAAATCTTGATGAAATTGAAAAGTTAACAGCCTCATTAAGTGCTATGGTCGATGATGAGGAGAAATTTAAGCAATGTTCTAATGAAATATTAGAACATCTCTCTCAAGATAATACTGAAAACATTTCAAACTAACCTCACTCAATACATGTTGTCTCAAGTCTAATCCTTGATCATTAGTGCCCTACTAGTGACTATTTTGCAAATTGGCATACAATAAGCAAAAAAAGATTATTTAAGACTATGACTGACAAGCAAAAAAGCAAAATCACACTCATGACAGAAGGCAATATCTTTAAGATCTTGCTTTTCTTTTCTATTCCTCTGATATTAGGCAATTTCCTGCAACAGATGTATTCAACTGTTGATTCAATTATCGTAGGTAACTACGTAGGATCACAGGCATTAGCAGCAGTATCTTCAACCTCCATGATAGTGACAGTAATTATTTCAGGTTGTCAGGGTATAGCAGTTGGCGCAGGTGTTGTTATTGCTCAATGTTTAGGTGCTAAAAACAGACGTAATGTCTTCAGATCAGTGCATACCTCTTTAGCTTTTTCACTTGTTGTGGGTGTGGTTTTAACCGTGCTGTGTGCGCTGTTAACAAGGCCTATGGTAGAGGCAATGAATACTCCAAAAGATATTTTAGATGACTCTGTTACCTACTTATTTATCTACTCTTTTGGTCTTATTTTCACCATCTTCTACAACATGATTGCAGGCATTTTAAATGCCTCTGGTAATTCCAAAAGATCTTTGCTCTATTTAGCTTATGCTTCAGTTATCAATGTAGTTTTAGATTTACTGTTTATTGTTGTCTTTGATATGGGAGTAGCAGGAGCTGCTATAGCCACTAACATCAGTCAGCTTTTAGCCTGTATCTTCTCATTACACTACGTCATGACTACAAAAAATGAATGCAGAGTCTATTTAAAAGCAATCCGTTTCCATAGGCAGATGTTAGTGAGAATTCTTCGTATGGGCATTCCTGCTGGAATGCAGAACACCGTGATCTGTTTTTCAAATGTGCTAATTCAGTCAAGCGTTAATGTCTTTGGCTACGAGACCATCGCAGGTTATGGTATCTATCTTAAGATAGACGGTTTTGATATTTTGCCTTTGTTAAGTATTTCTCTTGCAATGGCAACCTTTGTAGGACAAAACTATGGCGCTGGCTGTATTGAGCGCGTTAAAAAAGGTGTCATTTGTGGTCTTATCATAGGAGTTACCTATACAGCAGGTATCGGCATTATCATGCTTGTCTTCCACAATCCAATTCTAAGCTTGTTTACCTCAGATAGAGAAGCTATCCACTATGCATATCTTGCAATGCTGTATTTCTGCCCATTCTATGGCATGTTAGGCTTTACTCAGGTCTTTGCAGGAGCAATAAGGGGTGCGGGTAAGAGTTTAGTTCCAATGGTGGTATTGCTGTTCTCATTCTGTATCTTCAGAATTTTATGGATCCTATTTGCGCTACCTGTACTCAATAATTTTGAAGGTGTGCTTTTAGTTTATCCTGTGTCGTGGGCTGTAAGTGTAGTCTTAATGACTCTGAGCTATATAAATCTTAGGAAAAAGGTGTTACGTACAGCATAGCAAAGAGAGTAACTCCTATTTTCAACATAACCTCATTTAACTACTCACCAAAATCTGTTACCACATGCATTTTGTAAATTGAAGTGTACAAAATGCATGAACAAAAACGGCGCAGTTCATATCTCTCTTTGTAAAAAAGGCTTTTTGTGGGACAATAACCTGATTTTTTACAATCTTTGACTAGAAATTTAATGAAAAATTAAGTTCCTGCGTCTTAAAAAGCGCAACAACATAAAATGTCACTGAAAATAGATAGTCACTGAATTTTTTACTTAACTGGATATAACTCAAATGCTAGACACTTTAGATTCTGCCATTAATGCTGTTAATGGCGTTCTGTGGTCTTATGTCTTAATCATTGTTTTGATTGGTTTAGGCATATATTTCACTATCAAAACCAAGTTCGTTCAGATCTTCTACGTTGGTGAAATGGTTCGTGTTTTAAGACACGGTATCGTTGGTCATAAAACCAAGGGTAAGGAGATCAGCTCTTTCCAGGCGTTCTGTATCAGTACAGCTTCACGTGTAGGTGTAGGTAACATTGCAGGTATCGCAATTGCAGTAACCTTAGGTGGTCCAGGTGCAATCTTCTGGATGTGGGTCATCGCTTTAATCGGTTCAGCTACAGGCTTCGTTGAGAGTACCTTAGCTCAGATCTACAAGGTTCCATTCCGTGAGGGTGGTTACCACGGTGGTCCTGCTTACTACATCCGCAATGCTTTAAAACAGCCTGCTGTTGCTGCTTTATTTGCTGTTTTAATTACCATTACTTTTGCTCTAAGCTATAACTCAGTACAGTCAAATACCATTGCTATGGCATTAAATGACAGTATGGGCTTTGACACCATCATCACCGGTTTAGTTCTATGTATCTTAACCTCAATGGTGATCTTTGGTGGTGCTCACCGTATTGCAAAAGTAACTGAGTTCTTAGTTCCAATCATGGCAACTTTATACCTGATTGTAGCTTTAGTTATCTTCTTCAAGAACTTATCAGCAGTACCTGAGATGTTCTACTTAATCTTCCATGACGCTTTTGCTCCTCAGTCAGCTGTAGCTGGCGGTTTTGCTGCAGTGATCATGACTGGTATTAAGCGTGGTCTGTTCTCTAACGAAGCTGGTGAAGGTTCTGTTCCAAATGCAGCTGCTTGTGCTACCACATCTCATCCTGTAAAGCAGGGTTTAATCCAGGCTTTCGGTGTATTCGTTGATACCTTATTTATCTGCTCAGCTTCAGCAGTGATTGTTTTACTATCAGGTAAATATGAAATCGGCGGTGATGTAACTGGTATTGCTCTAGTTCAGGAATCTCTATCATCTCAGTTAGGAGAGTGGTGCAGATACTTCATGTCATTTACCATTACCTTATTTGCCTTCAGCTCAATCATAGGTAACTACTACTATGGTGAAGTTAACATCATGTACTTAACTAAGAACACCTATGTAATGACTGTCTTCAGAATCTTAGTTGTTGCAATGGTATTCTTCGGTTCATATGCTTCACTGTCAGTTGTATGGGATTTAGCTGACTTATGTATGGCTCTATTAGCATTAACCAACCTTTATGCTATTGTTCGCCTAGGTAAGTACGCATTCTATGCATTTGATAACTACATTTCTCAGAAGAAACAGGGCATCAAAGAGCCTGTATTTACAGCTTCTTTAATGAAAGATCAAAGTGGTGTTGCTTCATGGGGAAATGAAGAAAAATACTTTGAAGATAAGAATGCTAGATAATCTTTAAAATTAACTGTAAGCTTTTTTGCTGTTAGGTTTATTAACAGCGCTTTCAAGCAGTTAGATATAAAGATCCTCAGTGGAGAAAATTCATACAATAACATGTTCCACTGAGGATTTTTTATACAAAATTCGCTTAATTATCAAAAATTTTGTGATAGCCTCGATTTAAATTTGCACTGCTAGTGTTAAAAAATTTTCCATATTGTAGAATGAGTTAGAACAATAGATTATCGGAGAAAACTATGGATTATGGCACACAACTAGTTGCCTTATGCGTAGTACTAGTAGTTACAATAGAATTTTTTCAATATAGAAGAGTAAAGTTACTTTCAACCGAATTATTTGAATGTTTCTTAGGCTTATCTATTTTCTGCATTGTATGCGACATTGGTTGTATATATGCCTCGTTTCATCCTCAATATTTTTCAATTCTGACAAATAGAATTATTCATCAATTCTTTTTTGCTTCTTTGTCTTTGGTGGCCTTTTATGTATTTATCTATATTGATTTACGCGGAAGAAAGGTCAAAAACTATTCAACACTAGAACTTCTATTAAGAGCCATTCCTCTGATAATTGCAATTTTAGGTATTCTGTTTGGTGATATTAACTACAGTGTTTCTGTAAAGGGTTCATACTCATACGGTACCTTAGTAAACATTGTTTATGTCATGTCGGCTACCTACTGCGTAATGGCAATTGCTGCTTTAGCTTATGCTGTAAAAAACAGACACTTAGTGGTTAAATATGACTTTATTTTCTGCTTTGCTGCATGGCTGTTCATTGCTATTTATCAGTATTTGGTACCAACAGCATCATTAATAAGTTTAGCTATTGCTCTTATCGTGATGTTTGTATACATCTCCTTTGAGAACTCAAAAGAGAATGAGGATAAGGATATTCACTCTTTATTATCTCGCAATGCTTTTGAGATGGTAATCGATGAGCTCTTTGGTGAGAATAAGAACTTCTATGTGATCTGTTTTTCAATGCAGAACACCACTTCACTACGTTCAACCTACAGCTTATCAACCTGTTTAGATTGTATTGCTAAATCAGTAAAATCAATTCCTGATTTTAGTAACCGTAATATCTTTAGAATTTCAGAATTCAGCTTTGGTTTCATCCTCTTCTCAAAAGAAGAGTTAACCGATTGGAGTGCTCGATATAAAGTATCAGATAAGGCTCTCTTAATTGAGGATAGTTCGATTCAGCCTACTTATATTGTAAGTGCAGTAGAATGCCCTACCAGTGCTGATAATGCTGAGTCTTTATTCTCACTTATTTCATTCTGTCAGTCTCATTATGAAGCGCAGAATGACCACTCAGTTTTAATCGTTGATAAAGAAATTGCTGATAAGAGAAACTATATTCTTTCTGTTGAAAGACTGATTCAAAGAGCAGTAGATGAAGATGGTTTCTATGTTGTATATCAGCCTATTATCAATACCAAGACTAATCGCTGTGAGTCAGCTGAAGCTTTAGTAAGATTAAAAGATACCAAGTCATTTGGTTTTATCTCACCAGAGGTCTTCATTCCTGTAGCAGAAAGACGTGGACTAATCAGTATGATTGGTGATCAAGTCTTCTCAAAGGTATGTCAGTTTATTAAAGATAATGAAGTTGAAAAACTTGGTATCAAGTATATCGAGGTCAACCTCTCAGGTATTCAGATAGCAGATCCTACCATCCCTTTTAGATTACATCAGACCGTAAAGAGCTATGGTCTTGATCCTAAGATGATCAATCTTGAGGTGACAGAAACAGCTTTAGTACGTAGCGGTAAGGTTGCTTTAGACAATATGGAGAAGTTAAAGTCATTTGGCTATAAGTTTTCTATGGATGACTTCGGTACTGGTTATTCTAATCTGTCTCAGGTGGCAGCTGTTAAGTATGATCTTGTGAAGATGGATAAGTCTTTAATTTGGCCTGCATTTGAGCCTAATAATGAGCAGGCAAGAACCATCATGATAGCTTGTATTAAGATGTTCCATACCTTAGGTATTTCTGTTGTAGCCGAAGGTGTAGAAACAGCTGAACAGGCTGAAGTTCTGGCAAAAAATGGTGTTGAGTTCTTACAGGGCTATCATTACTCTAAACCTGTAAAAGAAGACAAGTTCCTAGAATTCGTTCAAGAGTTCAATAAAACAAGAATTGAAGCTGAAATAGCTCCGGAGTTTGATTCAAACAGCGCAGTTTACGCTGATCTTTAATTAACTTACTGCTTTGAATTTCATTTAGAGCAGTAATGTTTAACTTTTCAAATCCAATTTCCTGAAATCCTAAATGCCTTTAGGCCCTTCATAAACTCTCACACAGATAGTTCTTATTTCCTTTAAACTTTGACCGTATATTCTCATCATCTGACCGTGCCTTCCATGGCAAGTTCCTCTGTCAGCTTATTGCTGCTTCTCTAAAGATGATATTTAACACCCGCATTAGAGATTATGAAAAGTCAGATGCTGCTTCTAAAGATGGTCTTAAGTTCTCAAACAAGTCTCTATCAAGAATACTCGAAGATCTAGATACCATTATGCTTTCTGTATACAAAGGTGGTTATTACTTTGATGAAATAGCTGGCATCTATAAAACAATGTATAAAGCTATTGATATTCCTTTACCTGAAGCTAAGCATAAATACGAGCCAGATCAAGATGACAGGATCACTGATGAAGAGTTAAATGCTGAGTATGAAAAGATGGGTGAAGATCTGGTAGAGATTGAAAAACAGCTGTAACAAAAAGTCCGACTTTTTAAATCGGACTTTTGACGTTCGCAGATTGCTATGTCATAAAAAACTTACAAAATCTGCGCTCTCCTTGTAGATTCAGAAATTAACTGAAGCTAATTATTTAACCTCAAGTCCGTTGTACTCTAATACAACTTCACGCTCAAATACTCTTTCACAGTATCTGCATTTCATGAACACCTTGCCGTTTTCAGTTGAGATCTTAAAACGAGCATTAGCATCTCTTTCATCATTAGTAATGCAGTTGCTGTTAGGGCACTTGAAGACACCTACAGTCTCTAAAGGTAATCTTAGCTTGTATTTATCTACAACCTTAAAGTCTTTAATCTGGTTGATAGTTGCATTAGGCGCTAATACAGCAATCTGCTCGGTCTGAGCTGGTGAGAATACAACATCAGAAATCTTGATGATGTCTTTCTTGCCTAAGTTACCAGAACGTAAGTTAAAGCCTACGGTTAGCTGGTTGTTCTTGCTTAAGAACTTGAACATACGAATGATGTTGATTGCCTGACCTGGAGCAATATGATCGATCACAGTACCGTTAGCAATAGCCTCAACAAGGAGCTTTGATTTGTTGTTTTCTACATGAGCGTCTGACATCTTAAATCTCCTTGTTTAATACTAATGAAAGAATAGCTTCACGTGCATATACACCGTTTGCAGCCTGCTTGAAGTAGTAAGCATATGGGGTATTGTCAACCTCAGGTGTGATCTCATCGATTCTTGGGAGAGGGTGTAAGATCTTCATATTTTCTTTAGCATCAGCTAAAACTTCAGGGGTTAAGATGAACTTTGACTTTAAGTGCTGATACTCAGTTTCATCAAAACGCTCTTTCTGTACACGAGTCATGTACAGGATATCGATCTTAGGCATAACCTCTTCTAATGAATTGTGAATTGAGAAGGTAATACCACGCTTGGTTAAATCATCAAGAATGTACTGAGGCATTGCTAATGACTCAGGAGAAACTAAGTAAATTCTTGCGTTATACAGTGATAAAGCTTCAGCTAATGAGTGAACGGTACGACCGTACTTTAAGTCACCTACAAAGGCAATTGAGATATCCTCTAAACGGCCTTGAGTTTCTTTAATGGTGAATAAATCTAACATGGTCTGTGAAGGGTGCTGATTTGAACCGTCACCTGCGTTAATTACAGGTACAGGTGAAATATCAGCTGCTAATCTTGCAGCACCTTCTTTGTTGTGGCGGATTACCAGGGCATCAGTATATGAGGTGATGATCCTCATTGAGTCCATAAAGGTCTCGCCTTTCTTGCCTAAAGAGGTGTTAGTAGCATCAGAGAAACCGATAACTCTACCACCTAAGCGCTGAATAGCAGTTTCAAAAGATAGTCTGGTACGGGTTGAACCTTCAAAGAAAGTTACACCGATTAACTTGTCTTTTAATAAATCATTGCGAGGATGTGCTTTTAATTCAAATGCAGTTTTCAGAATTAGTTCAATGTGATCTTTTGAAAACTCTGAGATTGAGATGATATCTTTTTGGAAAAGTGGATTGGTCATTTTTTGTCCCTTACACTGAGTGAAATCCAGTAAGAACGGGGACGCATTCGCTTTCAGGAGCGGTTGCGTTTTTTCGCTGTTCCTGAAAGCTACATTATACACTAATTAACAGGGATTTTTAGGTATGGATAAAATTAAATTTTTTTACTCAAGCTTATGTCTAAATAGATATGAAGCCATTGATAGAGTAACAATACCCACCATGATTAAAGGTATGATTTTATCGGTCAAATCAAAGATAGAGCAGCCTTGTAAGTAGAGTTGCCACATTGAGTTAATTCCATAGTACACAGGGTTACAGTAAGCTACAGCTTTAAACCAATAAGGCATTCCGTCAACTGCGGTAATAAGACCTGAGGCCATAATTAATACAAGACATAGTGAGAATCCTGCGACGAGTGACTGCATAGTGGTTTTACTCAAGGTAGAGATAGCAAGTCCAATTCCTACAATAGCAAAAGCAAATATGGTAATTAAAGTAAAGATTGCAAAGATATTTCCTCGCATTGGTATTTCAAAGTAAAAGCGACAGATTGCAATCAGGATAAATGATTGGATAAAAGCAATCACAATAGGAGGTATGGCTTTACCAATTAGCATTTCAAAAGGTCTTGCTGGAGTCATGATCATCATGTCATAAGAGCCTTCTTCTTTCTCTCTTGAAACACTCAATGAGGAGAGTAATAACACCTGAATTACAGATAAAGCTAAAGTCATACCAATTAAGATGGTATAGCGAGTGTAGTTATTCTCATTAAATAAAAAGCGTGAGTTGATGTTAAGTGCACTTTTACCATAGAGGCGATTGTTAATATTCTCTATAATAGAGGTGACATAGCCAGAAGCGGTATTTGCAGAGGCTGTATTTCGTGCATCAAGAATAATATTAGCCTGAAGGGTATTCTTAAAATTTGAGTCTATAAAGATACCAATAAGACTTTTTTGTGAGTCCACACTCTCTCTTAAACAGCCCATGGTGTGGCACTTTTCAATGAGCTTGAACTTTGGTGTTTTTAAAAGCTCCTGCTCAATCTCATAGCTTACACTGTCATTACTCTGATTATAGATTGCATAAGGCACACTCTCTAAATGGTAGGAAGCACCATAACCAAAGATAATACACTGCACGATGATTGGGGCAAAAAGTACGGCTCGTGACTTTTTGTCCATTAAAATGGTTAAGATTTCTTTTTTGATTAAAGCTAAAATTCTTAGCAAAGATCTTCTGATTAGAGTTCTCATCATTTGCTGTCCTTTTTAACCTGTCTTACTGTAAGGATGAAAAACAGCGCACACCAAAAAAGTTGAATAAAGAAGTTTGCTACTAAGAATAACTCACTGCCACCTGATAGCATGTTAATTCTCATAGCTTTAACTTCATAGGTAGGAGGAATAATCATACCTATAACACGAATAAAAGGCTGTACGGCGCGTAAATCAAAAATTAGACCTGACAACATCACGGTAGGTAGGAAACCTATGATCACAGCAATTTGAGCTGCGGTGAACTGATTCTTCATGAAAGAGGAGATAAGTACACCTAAGCAGATCATCTCTAATACATATACAGATAAACTGAAAACTAAACCTATGATACTGCCTCGAATAGGAATGTCATATAAAAGCTCACCCAACCCTAGGATGATAAACATCGACCAGATAGCCATAATGTAATAGACAATGACTTTAGAGAGTACAATCTCAAAAGCTGAAGCATTAGTAGCAGCTAATGACTCAATCGTTTTCCTGTCCCATTCACGGGCAATGACAAAGCCACCTAAAAAGATACTGATTAAAGTAATGATACTTACGTATTGTCCTGACATTAAGAACCATACAGATTCATTTGACTCATTAAACCAGTTGCGGGTGTTAACCGTAATTCTTGAGCTTTTGGTATTACTTAATTTTGAAACAGCACTTTGGATGGTAGATTTTATGTAAAGTTCAGAGATGGATGAGAGCTGAGCTTCCACACCATTTAAATATAGCATAAGCTCACCATTGCCTTTTTGCACTCTGTTTGGAAGATCATTTGGTAAGTACAAAAGGGCTTTTACTTTGTTGTCATCAAATAACTCCTGAGCCTTAGCAAAGCTTTTCTCAACAGTTACCTCATAGTAAGGGGAGCCAATAAACTCATCTGTAATCGCTCTTTCTAAAGCACTTTCATAATAAGTGCTGATGCACAGCTTTACAGGCTTTACTTCCATTCTTACAGCACTACCGTAGATGACTACTAAGAGCATTGGCAGTAAAAAGGCTAAGACAAAGACAGATTTGTCTTTTAAAATCTGTTTGAACTCTTTTTCTAGAAGAATTGGTAGATATCTGAACATACTCATTCTCCTTTATGTCTTTTGAGCTCTAAACTTATGAACAAGCTCCACAAAGGCCTGCTCAATACTGATTCTGTGACCGTCTTTAATGCAGATCTTGTCAGGGGCACCTAAAACTAAGATCTTTCCCTGATCCTGAATTAAAAAGTTATCGCAATACTCAGACTCTTCCATAAAGTGGGTAGTTACAATCACACAGGTTCCACTTGAAGCTAAAGCACTCACCCTGTCCCAAAAGACACGTCTTGCTACAGGATCGGCTCCAGATGTTGCCTCATCTAAAAAGAGGATCTTAGGTTTATGAATTAAAGCACAGGCCATGGAGAGCTGACGCTGTAAACCAAAGGGCAGATCCTCGCTTTGAATATCTTTGTATTTACGTAATGAAAATTCATCTAAAAGCTCTTCAATACGAGCTTTTAGAGGTTTTATTTCAAGTCCGTAACTAAGACCAAAGTACTCTAAATTCTGATAGACATTTAACTTTCTATACAAGGAGAATTTTTGAGATACATAGCCAATGGTAGCTCTGGCATCATCTTTAGCATGTTTAAGATCAAAACCGTTTACAGTAACATTACCAGAGGTAGGCTTTAACAAAGCACAGATCATTCTAAAGGTTGTGGTTTTACCTGCGCCATTAGGACCTAATAAGCCAAAGATCTCGCCTTTATGCACTTTAAAGCTAGATTGATGAACAGCAGTAAAGTTACCAAACTTCTTTTTGATTTTATCGACCATGACTACAGGCTCTCCTGTGTCATAAGGTGTTACTTTAAGCGGTGTACAGAAAGATTTATTTTTTTGAGTAGTACTATTCCCTGATGACTTGTAAGTATCAGCAGTTGTACTGCTACAGCTTGTAACATCGCTTTCTTTTTGTAATCTGTTTAAATAGCTCTGATAGATATAGGCATCCTCAAGAATTGGTTTTCTTTTCTCTACAGTAACCTCAATGCCTAGATTGTCTTTTAAAAAGTCATAAACAGTTTTTTTACTGTCTTTATCTTTGGTAACTATATCGATTTTGCTCAAGCGAGGGCAGACATCGATAAGAGGGGATCCTTTGCAACAACGCTCTGAGATAGACATAACCTCGCGTACGGTTTTTTGGTAGTTGAGCTCTCCTAACTCAACACTATAGGTCCTGCCATCCATCTTTTTTGAGATATCGGAAGGTTTGCCTTGTAGCACCACTCTAGCATCATTCATCATCAAGGTGATATCAGCTTTTGCTGCCTCTTCAAGATAAGCTGTAGAAAAGATACAGTAAGCTTGTGCCTTATTGATATAGTCATAGATAATGTCCCACAGTTCCTGACGAGAGACTGGATCAACACCCACTGTAGGCTCATCTAGAATTAAAATTCTAGGCTTTGATGCGATAGCACAGGTAAGTCCCAGCTTTTGCTTCATACCACCAGAGAGGGCGTCAGCTTCACGATCTTTAAACTGCAAGAGATTTACTTTTTCTAATAAATCTAAAAGATAAGCTGAGCTTTCTTTTAAATTAAGTCCTTTTAATCCTGAGAAGATCCTCAAATTATCAAAAACACTTAACTCTCCATATAAGCCTAGTGTTTGTGACATGTAGCCTACAACTTTTGTGAAATTCTCACTGTTATTGTCAGGCTTTAATCCATCTAATAACACTTCACCGCCATCAGGTCTTATAACGCCTGAGAGTAATTTTAAAAGCGTAGATTTACCAGCACCGTCAGGCCCTGTAAGGCAAATAAAATGATTAGATGTAGCAATGTTTAGTGAAAAATCACTATAGACATTTACATCTTTCTTGCCTTGTACCTTATAGGATTTATAAAGAGAGCTAATCTCAATAATGCCGTTCATCTTTTTGCTCTTTAATCTGTGCTTTTATTACAGTTACTTATTTTTCTGAAAATTCTACAGTTACACTCTGACCTAAACGCAGTCTGTTCTCAGGATCATTAGTATCAACTCTTACCTCATACACAAGATCAGGTCTTAAGTCTTCTGTTTGTACAGTCTTAGGTGTGAACATTGCAGTATCACTGATGTAAGCTACATTTCCTTCAACCTTATTGTCGTCAACACCACTGATATAAGCTTTAGCGCCTACCTTTACTAAAGGTAACTGCTTTTCTGTCAAATAGACACGCACTCTCTTTTTATCTATTACTGATAACTCATAAACGGTGCTTTGAGGAGAAGCCATATCACCTAGCTCACTCTTTCTTGTGCGAATGACACCATCAAATGGGGCTTTAATAACACTCTGCTCATTCTTTTGGTAATTTAAGTAATTAACCTCTGCTACAGCGCCATCATATTGGGCCTGAGCCTTTTCAATATCCTCAACTCGATAGCCTTTTAGCATCTGCTTGTATTTAGCTGACGCTTCATCTAGTTGAGCTTTAATCTGTGTCATAGAGTAAAAAGCATTATCTTTTTCCTGAGCTGAAACACTTCTTGCTCTATACAGTTTCTGGTAACGCTCGTTGGTAACAGTTGCAAGCTTTAAGTTATCCTCAAGCCTTTTGACATTGGCTCCAGCCTGTTTGATATCCTCAGTTCTATAGCCTCGAACCATTTCATCTAATGATGCTTTAGCCTGGCGCATATTAGCTTCATCGATCTGTATCTGATAGTTAAGAGCCTCTGTATCAAGGACAGCTAAGATCTCATCTTTTTTAACCTTTTGTCCTTCATCAAAGTTTAATTTGACAATACGACCTGATCTTTCAAAAGCAAGAGAGCTCTGTCTGATATCAACATTACCATAAGCTTTAGAAAGTGCTTCTGAACCGTCATATTTTGAGTACATAATGCCTGCGCAGATAGCAGCAGTGATTACGAATGGAACAACAATTAACTTCTTATTCATGATTTAGCATCCAATCATATTTAGCCTTTTGAACATCAGTCTTAGTAATTTCTGCAAATGACGCAAAATCCATAAAAGGGTTATCTTCACAAAAGCAGACAGACGAAATACAGGACATAAAAAAGACAGAATAGAGAACATTAAAGATATATTCTCTGTATTTTGGATCAAGGTTGAACTCTTCACACATGGAAGCCCAGATCTCTTTTAATTTGTCAAAAATCTCTTCTTTCCAAATCATGGCAATTTCAGGATCTTTAGCTGATAGTTCAGCCATCATGATGCAAAAACGCTTAAAGAACTCGTCTTGGGTAATTTTTTGCATCCTAGTTAAGAGCTTTGCCATTCTTTCATGGAAAGTATCTTTCTCATCCTGATTCAAATCGATTAAGTTGTTTTTATTCTCTTCAAATTTCTTTTTTAGAGCAGCCTTTAAAATTGATTTCTTATCTTTAAAGTACAGATAGATTGTTGAGCGCGCCAGATGTCCTTCATTGGCAATATCCTGAAAGTTAGTCTCAAAATAGCCATTTTCAACAAACAGTTTCATCGCGCACATGACGATTTCAGCAGGACGTGTATCTTTGCGTCTTATTCTGTTTTTAGTATCCATTTTTATTAGCTCTTAATGACACTTGTGTCATTAAGTATAGATCGATTTTAGAAATTCTCAATAAGATAATGACAAAATTGTCATTATCTTATTGAGCAGAAGGGAGTAAATTTTGTGTGATATATGAATAACTTTTTGAAAGATGTAGCTTTTGTATTGCACAACTTTTTTAATTTTGTAACGTACAAAAATTTTTCAATTTTTCCATACTGTAAGTTACAGGTACCAGTAAGAATGCGTACCGCCACAGAATTTTGGTATGTAAAAGTGAAGTTAAATTCAAATATGAGTAGAGGCGCTCTAAGGACTCTGCTTACCATGTTTTCATTACTCATCATTAGTTCTACTCTTATTTATTTTGGTTCAAGAGGTGATGCCACCACTATTGCTAAAAGCATTAAGTCAGGAGTCTTAACTGCGGATACAGTGGATGTCTCTTTTGAAAATGTAGGAGGGGTGCTGTTAAAGCGTGACATTGAAGAATCTCAAATAGTTAAAAAAGGTGATGTTCTAATGGTCTTAGATGACACCGATACAGCTATCAGTATTGAAAGAACCAAAGCTACCATTGAAGCTCAAAAGGCTTTAATTCTTTCAAAAGAAAATGAAATTGAGATTAGAAAAGCTAATGTAGATTTAGAGGAGTTAACCAAATGGAAAGAGATTGAACAGTTAAAGCAATCTCTTACCGTATCAGAGTCAGCAAAGCTCTTAGCACAAAAGCAATATAAACGAGCTAACTCTTTAGTTAATACCAGAAGTATCTCAAAGTCTGACTATGACAGCGCCAATTCACAGAATATCCAGGCAGGTGCAGCAAAAACTCAGGCTTTGCGTAAGTTACAGGCAGCAATTTACGGTGCCACAGACGAGCAGATAGAAAAGTTAAAGAGAACAGGTTCAGCAAAGGGTATGACCTTGTTATCAATTAAGAATGAAAGACTTGAGATTGATAACATGCAAAACGCTTTAGACAACCTTAAATCTCAATTAAAGCAGACCGAGGTTCAATTAAAACAAGAAGAGGTTAACTACAGTCGTCTTACTTTAATTGCTCCATGTGATGGCAAGATCTTAAAGATCCTGCATCAGCAAGGGGAGCTGGTATCTCCTAACTCTTCAGGTCTTACACTCGAGACTGACAGAAAGTACTTTGATATCTATGTAAGTGAAGAGCAGGTTCTAAAGTATAAAAAAGGCAATAAAGTAAAAGTTCATTGTGTAGCTACAGATGAAGATCTTACAGGTACGGTAAGGTATGCAACAGTAGCTCCTACCTTTGCAGATCTTAGAATGACCCGCGAGCGCGGTTTAGGTGATCTGACCTCATTTCAGGTAAGAATATATGTAGACTCACCAGAGGTATTAACCGGTATGACGATGGAGGTACGTGATGAATAAGATCATAGCCTCCATCGATGAAGAGTTTCAAGCTATGCTCTCAGGCAGGTTCATACCTTACCATATTGCAGCATTCATGATGGCGATTATGATCACCCTGATAGTATCAGTATGTGCCCGTCATGGTGAAGTGTTTGAAGGTAAGATTGCGGTTGTCGATCTTGATAGTTCACAGTTATCTACAACTTTAATTGAGAAATTAAATACCTCAGCCTATGTGGAGATCACTGAGGTTTACCATTCACCAGTATCAGTGCGTGATCTTACAGCTCATGATAAAAATATCGGTGTACTCTATTTTCCAAAAGGCTTAGAAAAAGAGCTCAAAAGACTCGACAGAACTTTTAATATAGGCTATTTTGCTGATTACTCAAATCTGGGGCAAAACGGTCAGGCTATTGCTAATTTAAGTGAGATGATAGCTACATTAGGTGCTGAAAACTCAGCCCCTGAGGTTGCAGCTTTGGCTAAATCATCAAGTGAAAAGGTACAGGCTCTGTTGCAACCTATGAATATGGTAAAAAGAGAGCTCTATAATCCTACAACCTCAGCTTCCATTACCTTTTGTAGCGCCTTTATCTACTTTTTCTCATCCATTATCCTAGGTCTTACCTCGGTGATGTTAGTAGGACGATTTAAAGTCTCGATGCGCTGGCAGGCAATTTTAGAGGATGGCTTTGCCTGTCTTATCGCAAGACTTCTGCCTTATGCTTTAATCTACACTACAGCTATCTCACTTGTTACAGCTCCACTTATCATCTTTGGACAAATGAGATTTGAAGGCAACTATTTCTTTCACTTACCTAGTATGTTGATGACAGGCTTTTCAATCAGTGTACTGGCTCTTATTGTTACATGGAAAACTACTCAACCAAGTGAAGGCGGCAGTAAGATGATCTTAATTGTGCCTCCAGGCTTTATCTTAGGAGGATCTCTTTTAGCATCTGGTTATATGCCTGCTTGGGTAAATACAGTTAAGTTTGCCTTCCCTTTAACCTGGGAATATGAATTCTGGCGTGATTTTTCAATGAGAGGTTTACCCTTAGTTGATATGGTAAAAAGTTATGGTCAATATGCTCTGTATGTAACTGTAATTACCTCAATACTAGCAATTATTTATTTCAAAACTCGCATTAATTACTTTGAAATGAAGAAACTTGAACAAAAAGATGGAGAAAAAACATAAATTGATGGCTAAATAAAAGCCTTAAATAAGCCATTGTTAAAAAAACATTAAATTTATTTACAAAAGCCCCTTTACAAAGAGGGGCAATTTGTTGATAATACTACGGCAATTCCACAGGGGCATAGTTCTAATGGTAGAACAGCGGTCTCCAAAACCGACGGTTGAGAGTTCGAGTCTTTCTGCCCCTGCCACTTCCTCAAAAAACTTCTAAAAATCATCCTAAATTTAATCAAGTTTATTACTAAATAACCTTTTGAAATACAATAAATTTCTTTTTATTTTTTAATTTTTCATGTATTTTCAAATTTATTCATTTTTTAGCATTTTGGTAAGTGGTACACCAAAATGGTGTACCACTTTTATGGTGTACCACTTAGATAATGTTATGATAGTTTTGTGTTAATTTTGACTTTCGACATACTATATATACTGTAATACTGTTTAGAATACTGAATATATAAATATATAAGAGCCTATCGTTAGATAGATTAGTTAAAAGATCAAAACAGTAAAATCCAAAATGGCAACTAAAAATAAAGATGTAGTTGAATTTCTAAAACGTTGGATTGATAAAGGTGACGAGAAACAGCACAGCCAACTCTTTTGGACTGATCTTCTATCTAACGTACTTCATAGCACTGTAAATAACGAAACAGTTAAGTTTGAATACAGAGTTCAACTAGGACATCAATCTTACATTGATGTATATCTGCCAGACTCACGAGTAATCATTGAACAAAAAGGCAGTGATATTGATTTATTCAAGGCTGCCAAACAGTCAGATGGCACAGAGCTAACACCATTTGAACAGGCTAAACGTTATAACGTAGAGTTGCCATTCTCACAAAAAGCACGTTGGATCGTTACCTGTAACTTTAAGACCTTTTTAATCTATGACATGGATCAAGATCTAAAAGGTAAAGATCCTGTCCGTATAAAATTAGAAGAACTACCTGAGAGGCTCAATGAGCTTCAATTCTTAGCTTCATTCAAGAATGACAAGATCATTGTAGAACAGGAATTATCAATTAAAGCTGGTACTTTAATCGGTAAGCTATACGATGGTTTAATCAAACAATACAAAGATCCTAAGGCAGATAACATCTTAAAGAGCCTTAATAAGCTGTGCGTTCGCCTGGTATTTTGTTTATATGCAGAAGATGCAGGACTATTTGATCGTAAAGATTGTCATATCTTTGGTAATTACATTAAGAACAAAGAGACAAAGTATTTAAGAAAAGCCTTAATCGATCTGTTTGAGGTTTTAAATCAGAAAGAAGATGAACGTTGTTTCTGTGTTTTGCGGGAGTCTGTTTATTTTTACTTTTTATTTGTATTCTCGCTAATTTGCACTAATCTAGTAAGATCATATGTCTTAAGTTGATATTGTCTGAATTTGAACGACCGTCCTGTAATTTATTTCTATAAGAGTTATTTCAAGCTAAAAGTTCTATACTGTCTATGTTGTTTAAGCTTTTTGCGGGGGGATAACAATGAATAAAGTAATGTTGGGATTGTTTATTTTAGCTTTTACATTCTCTGCAGCCAATGCCACGGTGATTATAAATTCTGACGGAACCTCATCTAATATTGTAGGAAACACAATTTTAAATTCAGATGGCACTTCATCTACAATGGTAGGTAATTCAATATTAAACTCAGATGGATCCTCATCTACAATAGTAGGAAATTCAATCTTAAATTCAGATGGATCCTCATCTACAGTGGTAGGAAATTCAATCTTAAATTCAGACGGTACTTCATCTACAGTGGTAGGAAATTCAATTTTAAACTCAGATGGTACTTCATCTACAATACTGCCTTAGTTCTACAGCAAGGCATTCAGATAAAGAAAAATTTAACAAGATAGCTCTTTTAATAGAGTTATGGCTTTGTTAGTGACAAAAAGAGTTGTCTTGTTTTCATTTCAAATTTCCTTACTAGAATTGTTCATTTAGCACACGTTTATCAGTAAAATACCAATAAGCTTGCATCTGTAATTGATGCTCCTTTGCAATATTGGAATTTCATTATGATCTTTAATCCTAATCAGGTAACTTGGACACTACGTAAAGACGTTAAATTGCCTTTTGCTCCTCAGGAGAATGGTGATCCAGTTAATTACAAGCCTGTAGAGAGTGTTACTAGTTCTCAATTAACTCAAGCTGTTGCTAATACAGTTGATTCTCCTTTAAATCAAGTTGCAACAAGCTCAGTTGATACCTCATTAACTCATAATTATGAACCTTCCATTGCTAAAGTAGGAGCTCCTGTATCCATAAATGTTTGTTCTGATAATGTTGTATCACCTGTAACCCCTGTTACAGAAACTGTTACTGATAGTAGTGCTAATGCTTCACAAGAAGTAGCAAGCTTAGCTACAACTTCAACAGCTACAGCTCAAACAGCAACATCAGCAACAGTTACATCCTCACTAGCTACACCAACACCATTACCTTCTCAAGAATCTTCACCAGCAACTGCTGCTCTTCCTGAAAATGACACAGCTCCAGTAGTTGACGGTAGAGTTGTTGATAAGAGTGTTCTTGAGAATGTAAAAGAATCATTCCCTCGTTGGAAGACTTTGCCTTATAAACTAAGAGCAAAGAGAGCTGATCTTTTCATCAACTTAAATTCAGATGTACCATTCTTACAGAGCTTAGTAGATTTTCTAAAGAGTAAAGGTCTAGATATCAAGCCATATGACGATTCAGTAAACTATCTCCCAAGTGACATTCTGTTATTAGATAAAACAGATCTTGTGCGTCAGGGTACTGTCTATGTATTGCAAGCTGGTAAAAGAGCGATATGGAATGAATTGCTCATAGAATTTGGAGATAGACTCAAATGACCTTGCCTCAAAGATATTCGGTTAGAGTCCTTACACGAGATGATCTGTCTTTAGTACCTCAATTAGAACAGATTGAGCTTAGAACTCAAAAAAACGCTTGGAATGCTCAGTCTTTAATTGAGTGTTTTGATGACAGTTACATCATCTTAGGCCTGTTTGATGTAGAAAAGCTCATAGGCTTTTCAGTTATCTATAACACAAAGTTTTCTACCGATCTCTTAACAATAGGTGTTGATCCTAATTATCAGGGTAAAAAGTTAGGCTCTTTACTCTTACATAGAACCTTAGAAAAAGCTCTGGATATCGAGGATATGGAATGCTTTTTGGAAGTAAGAGTAAGTAATATCGTGGCTCAAAATTTATACAAAAAGTATGGCTTTGTAGAAGTTGGATTGCGCAAGGAATACTATAATCCAATTGGTGCTGAAAAGGGCGAGGATGCTTATACCATGCATCTATCCGACATCAAAGCTCACCTTGAGAAAATCTCTTTGTAAGGAGACAAAATGCCTGCTAAGTTAGATCAAGACGCAAGACCTGATGAGAAACTTTTAAAGCTTTACTCTTTGTTACTGTTTACAGGAAAAGAATACTCTTTAACTGAGCTTAAAGACAAGCTTATGTGCTCTAAACAGACTATTGGACGCTTAGTTGATAAGTTAGAGAAGAGCTACTATGGAAGCATCGTTGTCAAAAAGAAAGGCAAAGAGAACTTCTACAGCCTAAAAAAGCCATGTACATCTAAAGGTATGCACGTAAGTATCAATCCTGATGGTCTGCGCAAGATGATCTTATGCAGTGATCTGATGTGGCATTTACTCTCTTACAAAACACGAGATCAAATTGAAGCTTCAGCTCTGCAAGCTCAGGCAAACCTCCCTTCTGAAGAGCTTCCTTTCTTTAACGATGTTCACTATGGCTATAGCTTTACCAAAGGTAAGATCAATTATGATGTCTGCGACATTGAATTGAATGAACTTGAAAAATGCCTTGCTTTAAGAAAATGCTGTGAAATTCTGTATCAGCAAACGGTCAATGGAGAGCTTAAAAAATACACCATAGCTCCAATGAAACTGATTGCATACAGAGAAACTCTCTACATTGGCGCTTGGTGTGTAACTAGCATTGGTAAAGTAGAGAAAACTATCGACAATCCTATGTTCTTTTTAGTACATAGAATGCAAAAGGTAGAGATTCTAAGTAATAGAAGTTCAGAAAAGTTACCAGAGATTGAATTTAGTAATGAAACTTTTGGTTTTATAAAATCAGTTCCTGTAAAGGTAAAGATCCTCTTTAACAAAAAGGTTGCTACTTATGTTTATGACAGAAAGTGGAGCGATGATCAAAAGATTACCTTAAATGATGATGGTTCTTTATTACTTGAGTTTACCTCTGGTAATAAATATGAAGTAATTTCTTTTGTTTTAGGCTTTGGTAAGAATGCAGTTTTACTAGAGCCTGCCTCATTAAAAGAAGAGATAGCAAAAGAGATTGAGACTATGCAAAAGGCTTACGCAAAATCTTAAGCAATGGCGTAGGTTAAATTAGCTAAGAGGTTAAAACAAAAGGTGAAGTTACACAAGACACCGTCATAAATTCAGTATGGTGTCTGCAGTTTAGCTTCACCTAAGGAAAAAGCGTTTTTGATGCTTATTGTGCTATCAGAAGGTCAGTGCACCTAACCTAGGTCTACTTTAGCGCCATCCTCGGTCTAGTGGCACGGTTTATCTTCAGTACAGAGGGAACATTAAAACTTAATGTCCCTCCAGTACTGAATTTTCAAAAACACTATCCTAAAAAGCCTATCTTTTTACCTTGATGTTCTTCAATGTTCTTAAGTTTGGCTTCATTTTCTAATTCAGACAAAAATACTGAATTACAAAGTGAGTCTTCATTTGCAAAAATGCCTGTATGCATTGCCTTTATCACATGAAAGTCGCCTGGAGTTAGGTACTTAATCTTTGACAGACGAAGCTTGTCCTCATCAGTGAATTTATCATGAGCTAAAGGTAAAAGCTCAGTTTCAAATAAAGCAAGCTTTTGCTTCTCATTAGCGTAGGTAAATTCAATCTTAGTTGAAAAGCGTCTTAGGACTGCTCTATCTAATTTGTCGATGTAGTTAGTAGTGCAGATCACAAAGCCTTTACACTCTTCTAAATGAGTCAAAAACTCATTTACCTGACTTATTTGCCATTGAGCTTTGGCATTGCTTCTGTCAAAAATAAGTCCATCAATCTCATCAATTACCAAGATTTCATTTTTGATATCAAGTTCGTAAAAGAGCTCAGCAATATTCTTTTCAGATTGACCTACGTACATATCAAGAATATCACTTGCTCTTACGACCTTAACTCTCATGTTAACTTCATGTCCAATGAATCTTGAAAGTTCAGTTTTACCAGTGCCTGCAGGACCATAAAAGAGCATAGTACCCATGCCTTTTTTAGACTTTCCTTTTTTGATAATAGAGGAAAGTTTCTTACAGCCATTCAAGAAAACATCAATATCTTGTTTAAAGCACACAGCTTCTTTGTTGAACTCTGAAAATCTCTTTATGTCAGTCTTTTTCTTTATGTCTTTATTATTGTCAGCATCTTCTCCTCCAGATAGGGGACCAAATAAAAATCCGCAACCTTTATTCTGATTGTTCAAGGTAATATTGGCCTGTAACTGACATTCAAGCATGTTTTTGATTTCTTTTGGACTTTCAAACAAGGCACAAGCTGCCTTTAGTGATTGCTCTATCACAGCAGGTGAAGTTACATACTTTTTATTAAAATCAGAAATGACTCTAGAGGTTAGCTTTGCCTTAGGGTATTTTTTAGCAATGCTCTTCCAAATACAGATCCTCTTTTGAACTTCCTTAATTGAGAATTTGATGCTCAAATTGAATCTACGCTTTACGGCACTGTCAATTTCGCTTACATCATTGGTGATCCAAATTTTTGGAGCTGACTGTTTCTGCTCTAAAAAAGCATTAAGCCACGCCTTATCCTTGCTATTTCTAATCTCATAGCTTGTATTTAAAAGACGTTCTGCTTCATCAATGACAATCAGGCAGTTATCTTTATTTTCAGTGATCTTTTGGCAGGCTAAAAGCTTAGAACGTCTGTCTTGTTCGTTATCATCAACATCACTGTTTACACTGTATACATCGAGTTTTAGCTCTTTTGCTAACGCTCCTACGATACTTGATTTTCCAGTTCCTGGATCACCGTATAAAAGGATATTTACAGGGCTAATCTCTTTAGAAACTAGTAGTTTTCTTAAAAGCGCAAGTTTATTTTTATCTTTTTCAATTTCATCTGACCTCAAGTCTGTATCAGAACCGTTAAATTTGAAAGCTTCATCAATTACGTTTTTGTTATCAGAACTTAAGATTTTATTTGCAAAAGAGCTTAAATGGTAATCTCTGCAAGCGCATACAAGACCATAGTTCTCAAGTTTATCTAAGCTCTCTTTGATATTGGAAATTGAAGTTTCGTAGATTGCAGCTAAAATTTCAGAATCTTTGTTTAAATCTAATTGTTCATCAAACAGCAGTTTGCAACAGCTGTAACTGTCGATAAGATATATGAGCTCAAGAATTTTAGTTTCAATCTCGTTTAAAGAAAACATGCTTTCAATCTTGGCTATTTTCTTTTGGTAATCTCTATCGGTTTTTGACATCTTATAGTTTTTTACATAATTGTCAGCTTCTGTTTTAAACAGGCTGAACATCAGCTCATATCTTAACTTGCATTGATAGCCACGACGTCTGCTACTAAAGGTAGCGTCATCATCTTCAGGTCCAAGATCGTCATTATCTAGCAGATCTTCAAACTCGTTTGCAGAAAACATGTCTTTTTTAGCTGCAGTTACGTACTTTTTGATGAGTTTTATTTGTCCTTGAGAGAAATTTGACTTCTCTAACATGGTTGTAAGATAGTTTTGTGTGAATTTAGAGCAATAATGCTTGTCTGAATATATCCAACCTAAGACATCTAAAAATCCTTTGATGTCTGCAGAGCCAACTCTATAGTCATTACAAGTTGATATGTTGTCTAAAAAAGCTTTGATTAAAAATGCACTTCTAACTTTTAAAGGTTTATCTGAATCGATATTTAGGATTGCTTGCTTAATATAGTATTCCATAGACATCCTCTCTTTTACATAAAAGCTCTTACATCAGTATTTTTCAAATTGTCATCTTTAATGACGTATAGCTTTTGACCGTAATGTCGTACTAAAAAAATGTATCTGTTCTTTTGTATGTCTACAGAATATAAAATCATCGTTCCATAATTTGATGACTGTTTGAAGAATTTAAATATTTTTGTGATGATCTGTTGAAAGAAACTTTGAATACTTAATTTTAAGAATGAAATGTGTGTCAGATTTTAGATACCGCCGATTTAATTAAGGGCTCTTATCAATTATTAATACACAATCTTATTGTTAACATTGTCGGTAATTGAATATGGTTAAGATGCTATACTAAAGTCAAGAAAAAATCTTTTTAGGACTATGACATGAAATTTACAAAGCAACTTCCAGATACCACCGATTTTGGAGAGTTAATTGACAATAATTGTATTTATGTTGATAAAACAGCAATTATCAATCAATTTGCCTCTAAAAAAGGTCCATTTTTCATTTCTCGTCCAAGACGTTTTGGTAAATCGACCCTTATCAATACACTTCATGAACTCTTTTCTCATGGTCTTGAGAAATTTAAGGGGTTAAAGATTGAACCTTTGTGGAAAGATAAAACATATAAAGTCCTTCATTTAGATTTCTCATCTTATAACTTCTTGTCTGAGATTAATTTTAATGATTATTTTTATGAAGATTTAAAACAAGAATTCTTAAGCATTGGATTAAAAGTTAATGACAGTACTCTAGATACAAAAATTCCAGCTTTGCTTTTTGATAATGTTCTTAAAAATAATCCATCAGATCAAAAGATAGTTTTACTTATTGATGAATATGACACACCTCTATCTGCCGTTTTAAACAATGAAAAAGAATTTATAGCAAGAAGAGATATACTTTATAGTTTTTACTCAAAACTTAAACAGTATCAAGGTAGATTCCGCTTCATCTTTATTACAGGTGTAACTTATTACTCACATACCTCAATATTCTCTGCGTTTAATCATCTTACAGATTTAACTTTAGATAGCGACTATGGTGCATTATTAGGCTATACGTCTGATGAATTAGAATCATACTTTAGTGAGTATATTGACAATGCTGTAGAGACTCTAAACAGGAAGTTCCCAACAGAACGTTATACACATGAAAAAGTTGTTGAAGAACTAAAGCGAAATTATGACGGATACAGTTTTGATGAAGATTGTATGCACCATGTTTACAATCCTTGGTCGATATTAAATTTCTTAAAATCACCTCATAGAGGTTTCATTCCTTACTGGGTATCATCAGGCGGTTCAACACCAACGTTTTTAGTTAATTATCTAAAACAGAAATTAAAAAAATATAATGCTGATGAATTACAATCTCTGCTAGGTATTGACTCAACAGTTAATAAAGATACTGATTCTTTATATCCAAGTATTGAAAACATATCTAACATTGATTTATTTGCTATCTTGTACCAGGCAGGCTATTTCTGTATAAAGTCAGCTTTTGACGGCTATTTTAAGGTTGGTATTCCCAATCTTGAGGTAAAGAAAGCTTATTCAAACCTTGTATTAAATCAACTTACAAAGTCCCAAGACTCTAAGTTAAGATTCATTGAACCTTTCAAAGAAGTTTTAGCATCAGGAAACTTAGATAAGATAAAAGAGCTCTTCAATACCCTTATCAATGAGTTCTCCTATGAAACCGTAAAGAAGTTTAATGAAGCATGTTTTAGAGATGTACTAAAGCTAGCCATGCTAACCTTTAATGTATCAGCCGCAACAGAGGTAATGGGCGCTTGTGGCAGAGCAGATATTACAGCTGAAGCTGGTAAGTATCTGTATGTCTTTGAATTAAAGGTAACAGATAACAGTAAAGACATTGACACAAAACTTACCGAAGCTAAAGATCAAATCATTAAGAACAAGTACGCAAGACGTCTTACAGATAAGACTGTAGTACCAGTAGCTTTAGTCTTAGAGAATAACTCTAAGAGTAGAGATAAGAGTGATACTCCAGTTTGTGAGATTGTAGCTTTAGAAAAGGTATCAGTTGATTAAGCTCTAATTTGTCTTTTCTGTCAATTTTAGTTCCTTCTTTTTGAAAGTTGTTTCAGATCTAGGAGGAGCTATTCCAAGAGCTTATCTATAAATTTTTAACAGTCTTAGAAAATTGTTATAACTTTCTAAAATTTATTGCAGATTTTGAAAGTCTACTTTTGTGTAAATTGTGTTCATTTTTCTAAAAATTCAACTTTTTTTAGAAAATTTAAACGGTTACATGTTTTTTATTGCACTAAATCTAAGCGATTGACAAAAATATTAAGAAAAATCATCAAATAAAATAAATCCTTATATTTCAATAAATAACCATTTTATTATCCACAAAATTCATCTTAAAAGCTCATTTTTGAACTTTAGCATATAGAAAAAAACATTAAACACCTATAATACTAGAGTAACTGAGACGAAAGTCTTGATTAACTTATACTAATTAGGTCGCGAAAGTGACTATTTTCAAACAGGGAAATGCGATGCTTATAGGTATTCCTAAAGAGAGCTTGCAAGGTGAGACTAGAGTTGCTGCAACTCCAGACACCGTAGGTAAGCTTTTAAAATTAGGCTTTGAAGTAGCTGTTCAAAGCAATGCTGGTGCTCTTGCAAGTTTTGACGACTCTGCATATGAGAAAGCTGGTGCAAAGATAGGTAACGAGAAAGATGTTTGGGCAGCCGACATTATCTTTAAGTTAAATGCTCCAACCGATGCTGAAATTGAACTGATGCATGAAGGCCAAACTCTTGTAAGTTTTATCCGTCCTGCTCAGAACAAAGATTTAGTTGATAAGCTCAATGCCAAGAAAGTAACTGTAATGGCAATGGACATGGTGCCACGTATTTCACGTGCTCAGTCTTTAGATGCTTTATCATCAACTGCAAATATTTCAGGTTATCGTGCTGTTATTGAAGCTGCTCATGCTTTTGGCAGATTCTTTACAGGTCAGGTAACCGCTGCAGGTAAAGTTCCTCCTGCAAAAGTAATGGTTATCGGTGCTGGTGTAGCAGGTCTAGCTGCCATCGGTACAGCTCACTCATTAGGTGCTATTGTTCGAGCATTTGATACTCGTCTTGAGGTAGCAGATCAGATTAGATCAATGGGTGGCGAATTCTTAAAGCTTGATTTCAAGACTGAAGATGGCGGTTCATCAGACGGTTACGCTAAGGTAATGTCAGATGAGTTCATCAAAGCTGAAATGGATTTATTTGCAAAGCAGTGTAAAGATGTAGATATCATCATTACTACCGCTGCAATTCCTGGTAAGAAAGCTCCACGTCTGATTACTAAAGAAATGGTAGCTTCAATGAAGCCTGGTTCTGTAATTGTTGATTTAGCTGCTGCAACAGGCGGTAACTGCGATGGTACAGTTGCAGGTAAGGTTATTACTACAGACAATGGTGTTAAGATGATAGGTTACACCGATCTTGCAGCTCGTCTTCCTGCTCAGTCTTCACAGCTTTACTCAACAAACTTAGTAAATCTGATGAAGCTTCTATGCAAGAACAAAGATGGCTTGATCGATGTAAACTTTGATGACGTTGTTCTACGTAACATGACAGTTACTAAAGATGGTGAAGTTACCTTCCCACCTCCAAAGATCAGCGTATCAGCAGCTCCTAAGGCTAAGGCTGATGTTGCAGCTCCTGCAAAGCAAGAGCCTAAGAAAGCAAGCCCTGCTTTAAAGATTGTAGCTCTAGCTGCAATCGTAGTTGCATTCATGTTAATCGGTGGCTACGCTCCAGAGAAGTTCTTACCACACTTCACCGTATTCGTATTAGCTTGCGTTGTAGGTTACTACGTAGTATGGAACGTTTCACACTCACTGCACACTCCATTGATGTCTGTAACTAATGCTATTTCAGGTATCGTGGTTGTAGGTGCAATGGTGCAGATTGGCGATTCAATTATTATCGGCATTCTTGCATTTATTGGTGTTTTACTAGTATCTATCAATATCTTTGGTGGTTTTGCTGTAACACGCCGTATGCTAGCTATGTTCAGAAAACAGCAATAGTAGGTAAGGAGATAATTTAATATGTTAGGTTTAACTCATATGGCCTACATTCTTGCAGCGCTATTATTCATTATGGCGCTAGCAGGTCTATCAAAGCAGGAAACTGCAAAAATGGGCTGTCTATCTGGTATGGTTGGTATGGCCATTGCCTTATTAGCAACCTTCGTACGTGTTGGCAACATCTTCGATAATCCATCTGTATGTATCTTCGTGATCGTTGTTGCAATGATCGGTGGTGCAGTTGTCGGTATTTACGTTGCACGTAAAGTTCAGATGACTCAGATGCCAGAGCTTATTGCTTGCTTACACAGCTTCGTAGGTTTAGCAGCTGTATTAGTAGGCTTTAACAGCTACATCCACATGCAAGAAGATCCTGCCGTATTCTTAGCAACTCCAGTTGCTGAGTTAAATACTGAGTTAGTTGAAATCTTCTTGGGTATCTTCATTGGTGCTGTAACCTTTACAGGTTCTATCGTAGCTTACGGTAAGTTAAACGGTACTTATAAGTTACGTATCTTTAAGTCAGCTCCATTGAGCTTACCATATGGCAATGCTCTAAATTTAGGTGCTTTAGTTGTTTCATTCCTGTTATTGATTTGGTTCTTAGCAGCTAATGAGGCTCCTGCATTCCCATTATTAGTAATGACAGTGATTGCTTTACTATTTGGTGTTCACTTAGTTGCTGCTATCGGTGGCGCTGATATGCCAGTAGTTATCTCAATGCTGAATTCATATTCAGGTTGGGCTGCTGCAGCATCAGGCTTCATGTTAAACAATGACCTTTTGATCGTAACTGGTGCTTTAGTAGGTTCTTCAGGTGCTATTCTGTCTTATATCATGTGTAAGGCTATGAACCGTTCATTCATCTCAGTTATTGCAGGTGGCTTTGGTAATGCACCAGCTGCTGCTAAGAAAGATGAAGAAATGGGAGAGTATCATGAGTTAAAGGCAAATGAAGTTGCTGACTTATTAAAGAACTCAAGCTCAGTTATCATCACCCCAGGCTATGGTATGGCTGTAGCTCAGGCTCAGAACGCTGTTGCAGCTTTAACTGAGAAGTTAAAAGCTCGTGGTATCGAAGTTCGCTTCGCTATTCACCCTGTAGCAGGTCGTCTACCAGGACACATGAACGTTCTGTTAGCTGAGGCAAAAGTTCCATATGATATCGTATTCGAAATGGACGAAATCAATGACGATTTCGAAAATACTGATACTGTATTGGTCATCGGTGCTAACGATACTGTTAACCCAGCTGCAGCTGAAGATCCATCAAGCCCAATCGCTGGCATGCCAGTACTTGAGGTTTGGAAGGCTCGCAATGTTGTTGTATTCAAGCGTTCTATGAACCCAGGCTATGCTGGTGTTCAGAACCCACTGTTCTTCAAGGACAACACCTCAATGTGCTTCGGTGATGCTAAGAAGACTGTTGAAGATATCGTTGCAAACTTATAATTTAACTTAAAGCTAATTTCATAATATAAGAGGTCTTGCCCTAATCTGGGTAAGGCCTTTATTTTTTACCTAAAGGTAAAAAATAAAGAAGACTGTTAAGTGTATAGATAACTATACATATGAGAATACTTATGGATCTTTTCTCTTTAGATGCAAGTCCAGCCAAACTTGTTAAAAGGCAGACCAAAGTAAATTACTCAAAGCTTGACCCTGAGAAATTACGTCAGAGTGTAAAAGCTTTAAATGAAAGTAAGAATTTAATTGATTCTGATTAGGTAATGGGCAAACTTGACACATTCATCTAATGAATTATTGCAAGATAGTAAAATCTCTCATGCAGCTACCGTCTTCTTTGCGTCAAAGTTAGATGTTTCACCAAATGAAGATGGCAATATCACCGTGATGAATACCAAGTTCTCAAAAGATGATTTTCAAACCTGTCGAGATTTAATTCAGAGCATGCGCTCTGATGTAAAGACCAAGTTTTTTTTTGATTATGACGATTATGCAAAGCTGTCTCTTATGAATAATATCGTCACAACTTATACCAAAACTCATCTTAATGAAGAGCAGACCAAGGTTTTAATCTCAGCTGTTAATGACTAAATAAACAGTCAGCAGGATCTTTCAACTGAGTAAGGCTCCAAAGAGACAATCAGTTTTTTCAGGTATTAATGACTATTACGGTAAGTCAAATATCATTTCAAAAGAGCAGGCAAGTAACATCAATGAATCCTTTAATAAGATTGGTTTAAAAACCAATGTAAAAGAAGGTACAGAAACTGTATTTCCTCAGGCTACTAATGAGAAGGTTATAAATTCAATTACCTCATTGTTCTCTATTGTAGACTTAAATGATCCTGAGTCATTAGATAATGCTTTAACCTCATATCAGGAACTGTTAAAACCTGTATACAGTACTTTAAATGCTGGTACTAGCGATAAGAAGCTGAATAACCTTGTTTAAAGCAAGAACAATGCTTTGATGAATATTGTAAATAAATACTGCTCTTATATGACAACTTCAATTTCTGACTATGCCTAATTTCTAATTTTGTGATTAAAGTTCATCTTTCACTCTATAAAGTAAAACTCCCTTTTCATTGATACATAAGTATTTAGGTCTCACATAGAGGCTTAAATGCTTTTTTTGTGAAAAAAATTATTTTTTTTATTAAAGTTTTTAACTTGATTGACCGATAATAGATCGAAAGGCAGAAGAGTAATAAAACTAATCTTGCCAAGGAGAGAATTATGGCTATAGATTCAAGTGCACTGACTAGCATCAGAAATGCTATTGCAAGTTATTCTGGCAGTGAATCTACATATAGTGATAAGCTAAAAAATGACGCTAATAACAGTGTAAATTCATTAGCTCAGAAAGCATCTTCATTTGCAACCAAGAGCCGTTATAAGGCAGCTTTTGAAGAGAAGATGAAGATTGCTAATGAATCATCTGATACTGTTGAAATCAGCAAAGAGTCATTAGCAGCTTTAAAGAAATACAATCAGACTGAAGTAAGTGTTGCTGCAAAGAAAGACTCATCAAGCTCAAGTGGCTACACTTATGATTATCAGGCTATCAAGAAAAAGAATCTTGAGAATATAGCTGCTATCGAAAAGGAAGTTGCTGAAAAGTACGGAAAGAAGACTGATGTTGCTGATAGTACCTCTAAGACTGCAGATGGTAAATCAACAGTAAAGTCTGATGATACAACAAAGACAGAATCAACTACTGACAGCGCATCTTCTGATAAGACAACTGACAGCAAGAAAACTGAGAGCACTACCGATACTGAGAAGAAAACTACTTCATACAGCTATGATTACAATGCTATGAAGGCTAAGGATGCAGAGAATGCATCTAAGATCGAAACTGAGGTTAAAGCTCAGTATTCAGGTCATAACAGCCCAGATGATATTGTAAATTAGTCTGTTATTGATTTTAGTATGAGGAGGAGGGCAGAGGCTCTCCTCTTTTGATTTATAGGTAGGTGATTTGACTTAAAGCCTATCCGCTTTAAATCTTTAGGTGATATGAGGCAACACCAAGAAACTACTAGTTTTATTGCTCATCTTGCAGAATTACCCAAGAGCAAGGAGCTTTTCCTGCCTCTGCTTTACCAGAACTGCTGATTACTTTAGCAATGGATGCTGAGCTTCTAACAACAATTAAAGAGGTCACTGTAGATTCAAGATCTTTTGAGACCTTGTCTATATCCAGTTTTAAAACAGGATCACCTGTAGATACCTGTTGTCCTAACTTGGCTATTGCAGTCATGCCCTCGCCTGTAAAGCTACTTGTGCCAATACCAAAGGTTACGTAAACCTCAACGCCCTGTTCGGTTCTTACAGCAAAAGCATTATTTGAAGCAATAAGTCTTGAGATAGTGCCAGAGCAAGGGGACACAATAGTATCAGCTCCTTTGTCTGGTACCACGGCAACTCCATCGCCAATCAGTCTTTCTGAAATTACCAAATCAGGTACTTCTTCTAATGAAATTAAATTGCCACTAATTGGAGTATATAACTCCAAGTCTGCTTCACCTTTTACTTCCTGACTTACTGTTTGCTTTTTTTGAAAAAAAGAAAAAAGTCCCATTTTTATTCCTTGATAACTGTAAGAGCTTTCTATTTAACTTACTTGTTTTCTAAGATTCAATCTTTATAGTGAGTTAACAATGTCAGAAAGCTCAGTTCCTGAATAAGTTGTCATTATTTTATTATACAGATCTTTGTCAAAAGCAGGTTGAATGTCTTCTTCTAGATTTAATCTTTCAACTACTGTCTTGATCTTGTCAATGTTATAAGCACCTGTCACAAGATATGTCACACCCATTCTATAAAAGAAAGGAATAAGCTCAGAGCGTGAGGCAAAGCGTCCTGCTACTCCTAAGGTAGCACCTGATTCAAAGGCAGCTTTAGCTGCCATTACAATCATTTTGGCTAAAACAGGTGTAAAGGTTTTATCAGGAGGACATGGAGCTGATGCGTACTCAGCTAGTGAGCTAGTACCTATGATCATCATAGAGCCTTCTTTAGCGATAGCAGGAGCTAAAAGTACGGCAGCTGGAGTCTCAATCATAAAACTAATCTCCATATCGCCATGATCAATCTTTTCACTATCAAGTTCGTTCAAACTGTCATTTGCTAATTTTAAAAGGTAGTCTTTTTCTGAGATCTTGGTTACTAGAGGGAACACAATGGTAATGGTTCTGCCTTTTGAAGCTCGTAAAAGCGCTCTAATTTCCTTTTTCAAAAGATTAGTACCAACATAAGCTCCATAGCCTTTTAAAGGACCAGAATCATCTAATCTGATATTAAATAAAGGCTTTTTATCATCAGCAAAGTCAAAGGTTCTTGCTGTAATTGGAGCTCCCTTTTTAATAGGAGAGATGATCTTATAAAAACAGTCGGTCATTTCATCTTCAGATGGTTCATAACTTGAAGATAAAAACAAGAATTCAGATCTTAACAGTCCTAACCCATGGTTTTTAATCTGTTCATTACTACCTTTGCTAATAGCGCCTACTGCACAGGCAATGGTTAGATTTAATAAAGACTCATCATTTATCTGATCCTGATAGAGATCTTGCATTGTAAGTAAGCTCTCTTTGATGTCATCTGATGGCTCTACAATCACAACCGATGAATTACCATCAACTAGTACTGTAGTTCCGTTTTTTATAGTGGTTGCATCAAAAACACCAAACACAGCTGGAATTGATAACTCTCGTAACACTACACCTAAATGTCCTGAGTCATGACCTCCTTCTAAGATCACGCCCTTGATGCACTTAGTATTAAGAGATAATAATTGCGCAGGTGAGATATTAGTAGTTATTAGGATCACGTCTTTAGTAAGTGTAGGCAGTTCAATTTCATCTCCATGAGCATGCTCAAGAGTATGAATGAACTCATTCATAAGTGAGGTTAACTCTTCTTTATCAGCCTTTAAATCATTATTATGCTTATAAAACGCATCAAGATTGCCTAAAAGTACGGTTCTTGCTGCCATACATGAGGAACAGCCTTGATTTATAAGATCGATAACCTCTCTTTTGTTGTCATCAGAGGTAATAAAGCCTGCAGCTGCGCCTAAAAGATCACGTACTGTGTCTTTGGCTGGATTTACAATTTGACGCAATTTTTGGGCAAATTGGCTGGATTTTTTAATATATCTGTCAATTTCGCTTTCGCTATCAAAAGTAAAGAGTTCTTCTTTACTGTATTCTGATTTCTGCCTTGCTATGACTAAAGCGGGTGCTACTGCAATACCAGCTCCTACAGAAACGCCTGAGAGTGTATACATAAAAACCTCTTACTTTTATTGCGAAAAAAATAGTTTCTAACAGTTATGAATCTCTAGTTTGTGATAATTACTTATAAACCAGTTAATCCCGCTAGTTCATAACTATGATTTTATTACTATAATTTCTTGCTATTTCAAAGAATTAACTTTTTGCATCTCTACATAATACTTAGTGCCAGCACATACGGCAGCAGGAGGTATCAGAATATTTAATACAGGAATACCTAATAAGAACGCTACGGTAGCGCCTATAGTAAATGTGGGAATAGTATGTGTCTTTAAATCATTCATCATCAATGTAAAAGAGATCTTATGGTTATCATAAGCATAGTCAGTGTACTGCAAAGCTCCCATCCAGGCTGTCAGCAAGAACCAGGCAATAGGAGAGAACACGTTGATTACAGGAATAATAGAGATCACAAGACAAATTAGAGCTAAAGGTAAAAAGAACAACTGCTTTTTAAATTCTCTTGCAAGAATTCTGGGGATATCTTTTAAAAGATCAACAACTCCCATGTCATCGCCATGAGTGCCGTTAATTAAAGCTTCTACTTTGTCTGCTAATAGCCCATAGAAAGGTGATGCAATAATCGTAGCTACAGTTGAGAAAAAGTAACCACAGACAAAGATGATCATAAGTCCTAATAAATAGGAAAGTACATAGGCTACAAAAGATAAAAAGTCAGGCAAACCTTCAAATAATGAGAAAATTAAAGCTTTGATGTTTGTAAACAAGAGGTATGAGCAGGTAGACATAAAAAGAACATTCACAATTAAAGGAATGATGATATACAGTCTGCACTCTTTACTCAAAGCTAGTTTTAAACCAGTGAAAATATAGGTAATCGCCTCAGAAATGGTGATCTCGTGAGGTGGTCTTAAGTTAGTCTTTAGATTCTCGTTCATAACTATAATCCTATGCTCTTTTGGCAATGATACCATTTTGACTGAGCTCTTTGCTTAGAGTTCAATGCAAAAAAGCACAATTTGCACAAATAGTTCTAAAAGCCATTTTGGGCACATGTTAAAAGCTTCATTTTGAAGTTTACTTTGCTCCTTACAAAATTTAGCTCTTATAAAAGACTTAATCGTGCTATAAAACAAAGAAAAAATAATACATTTAGTTTAAAATAAGATGATTTTGTGAAGACTAAATTCAACCTTCTTTGAAGTTAAAAGTAAGATAAGTTAACAGGAGCAAAAAATGTCACTTAACGATTCAAGTTCTTTAATTTTAATTGTTGGTGCCATTGCCATTTTAGCCTTTGTTGTTCATGGTTTATGGTTTTCTGGCAGAAGCATTAACCGTAAATTAGTTAAAGGCTCAAAAGAAGATCAGGAAATTGCTCTATCAAATGCTGTAGGCAAGGTTCGTATTGTTAAACCAAAAGAGATTGGTGCTGAAAATGATTTTAATGCTTTAAATGTAAAGCATGAGAATTACTCAAGTCAGAATAGCAATAATAAAGTTGAACCTGTAGTCTCTTTGTCTACTGATTTTTCTCTGCAGGAAAAAGATCCTAGAACTCCTGAAAATACCTATGAGTTAAATCTTTTTGCATCAGAAGGTCGTCCTTACAGAGGACTTGATCTTGAAGAGCTGTTTAATAACTATGGTATTTTAAAAGGCGAAAAAGACATTTACTGTGTATATGAGAATCCACAATTAAAAGACAGAATTGTGTTCAGACTCTGCTCACTAGAAGCTCCATATGCATTCCCTGATAATATGGAATCCTTTTCAACCACATCTTTAGCTTTATATATGCAGTTACCTCCAAAAGGTAAAGCATTCTTATACTATAGAGCAATGCATATTGCAGCAAAGTGCCTAGTAGAGCATTTAGGTGGTGTCATTAAAGACAACAATAACAAAGAAATGACCGATGAGTCTTTAGAACAGACTGAACTTCTCTTAAAGAAATATGACAAATCTGATGCTGAGGAGTAATCGTCATGACTGGTACAGCTGTTACTTCTAAAAATGTAGAGGCTTTAAATCCTGATGAACTAGAAAAGGAATACCGTAAACTTGTAGATACTCTAAATTCTTATTCTAAAGCTTACTATGTTGATGACAATCCTGTAGTTCCTGATGCTGAATATGACAGACTCTACCGTCAATTAGAGTTAATAGAGCAAAGTAATCCTAATATCATAGCTGATGATTCACCTACAAAAAGAGTAGGTGGTGCTACCTTATCAGAGTTTGAGCAGGTAACTCACCGTGTCCCATTGATGTCTATGGGAGATATCTTTAATAATGCTGAACTTATAGATTTTGATGCAAGAATGAGTTCATCTTCAGGTCAGAGTGTCGTTGAGTATTGTGCTGAGCCTAAATTAGATGGTCTTGCTGTATCTTTAATTTATAAAAAAGGTAAGTTAGTTCAAGCTGCAACCCGTGGTGATGGCAAGATAGGAGAGAATGTCACCTCCAATGTCATGACCATTAAAGCAATTCCTTTAAAGCTAACAGGAGATAAGGTTCCTGATTACATTGATGTAAGAGGCGAGGTGATTATGACCCGCTCAGGCTTTAATCAGTGGAATGAAAGAGCTAGAGCAACTGGAGGTAAAGTCTTTGCCAATCCTAGAAATGCAGCAGCAGGCTCTCTAAGACAGTTAGATCCAAAAGTTACTGCTAAACGTCCTTTAGCTTTCTTTGCCTACTATGTAGGTGAATGTGAAGGTTATGATTTACCTCGTGATCAGTACCATCGTCTTTTAGCTTTAAAAGAATTAGGTTTACCTGTAAATTCTAATATCAAATGTGTAAAAGGTCTTAATGGCTTAAAGACTTTTTATGAGGATATCCTTTCAAGGCGTGAAACACTAAACTACGACATTGATGGTGTTGTTTTAAAGATAAATTCTTTAGATACCCAAGAAGAGATGGGCTTTACAGCCAAAAATCCCCGTTGGGCTATAGCCTATAAATTCCCACCTGAAGAGATGATGACTAAACTTTTAGATGTAGAGTTTCAGGTAGGAAGAACTGGAGCGATTACTCCCGTTGCTAAATTAAATCCTGTTTATGTAGGCGGAGCTACTGTATCTAGTGCAACCTTACACAATGCTGATGAAATTGAGCGCTTAGGCTTAAAAATTGGCGATATGGTGATTGTTCGTCGAGCTGGTGATGTGATCCCTCAAGTATCAGGTGTCGTCAAAGAAAAGCGTGATGGCACTGAGAAAGATATTATTTTTCCTAAATACTGCCCTGAGTGCGGAAGCTTAATTGAGAAAGTAGAAGGTGAAGCGGTTGCCCGTTGCACCGGTGGACTTGTATGCTCTGCTCAATTGCGTCAGTCAATCATCCATTTTGTCTCTCGTGATGCGATGGATATTGAAGGCTTTGGTGACAGAATCATCGAGCAGTTGGTTGCTACTAAAAAGATCTCCTCAGTTGCTGATCTTTATACTTTATCCGAGAATGATTTAGCAACTACTATTCTTGATAATGGTTCAGAGGACAGAAAGGTAAGATTTTTAGGTCACGTGGTAGCTAAAAAGCTGATAACTGCTATTGATAAATCACGTGTAACCCCATTAAATCGTTTTATCTATGCTCTGGGTATCCGTGAGGTCGGCTCCTCAACAGCAAGAACTCTAGCTTCTAACTTTAAGACTATCGACGATTTAATAAAAGCCTCCTATTCAAAACTATTAAATCTACCTGATGTAGGTCCTGTGGTGGCTCGTCATATTGCTGATTTCTTTGCTGAAAAGCATAATCTTGAGATTATTGATAGATTAGTTAAAAGAGATGATGGCTTCTTATTCTCAGCTGGCATTGAGTTAACTACACTCCCTCAACAAAGTGAGCTAAATGTAGACAATCAGCCTTTCTTAGGTAAGACCTTTGTGATCACCGGTACTTTAGATTCTATGGACAGAAATGAGGCTAAAGCTAAGCTTTTATCATTAGGTGCAAAAGTCTCAGGCTCTGTTTCTAAAAAGACCTTTGCTGTAGTCTGTGGTAGTGATCCTGGCTCTAAGCTTACTAAAGCTACAGAGCTTAATGTACGAGTGATCTACGAAGAAGAGTTTTTACAGCTTCTAAAAGAAAACGGCCTTTCTTAAATCAAAGATTGGTACTAAAAAGAATTAATTAGTGCTGATTTTTGGAGCTGCAGAGCAAGGCTCTGCAGTCCATAGGAGGTGTATTATGTTAGACAATACAAAGATATTGTATAGCTATTGTAAGATTAAGACTTACTACTTGATCACAACTAAAGGTGTATCTGTAACTTGTGTATTTGATGCTACAGAATCCTTATCTGATATTGCCTTTTCTAAGACTTCAGCATGCTCAACAGGCATATACAAGCCATGGTGAGAGTCAATCCTATCTCCTGTGTAACCAGAATTTAGTTTTCTAATCACCTCAATTCTAGCTCCAGACAGTCTTGCCGCCTCATTTAAGCTGTTTAATCTACCAGCAATATCAACTCTTCTAAAAGCAGGACGGTTCTTAATCTTAGGTAATCTTACACCGTAGAACTCGGGGTTCTTTAAAACATCTGAATAAGCTTTAAATCTCATTAGGTATGCTTTAGTTGAACGAGACAGACGGATGTTCTCAGCATTAGGATTTTTTACTCCTGCTTTTGCGGCTCTCTGTAAAGCCTTCTTTACGCCATATTCGCCCTGATTGTAAGCTACAGCTACTAATTCCCAGTCGCCTAAATCACGATACAATCTTTGCAGATACTTGATGCCAGCCTCAGTTGAGGCAAAGAAATCATAAATACCGTCGTAGTTTTGTGTTTTGTGTAATCCTAATGATTTACCTGTAGAACGAACATACTGCCAAGCACCATGTGCGCCACCATGATGTACCTTTGCATTCAAGCCACTCTCCAATAAAGGAATTGCAGCTAACTCTAGTGGAACATCATGTTCTTTGAATTTAGTTAAAAGATAATGCACATATACATCATTTCTTTGAAGATTATGTGTAATAGTGCGTGCAAATTTGCGTGCTAAGGCCTTTTCTTGATTATTAAGCTTTAGATTTAAAGTAAATCTAGACTCATCAGCTAAATCTGTTTCCCAAACAGATTTCTGCTCTCTTTGAGCTTCAAGCTCTCTTTCGTGAGCGATACGCTCTAATTCAGATTCATTAGTATTAGCCTGGACATTCGATGAGCACGCATTGATTGACATTAGTGCAGCAGCAACTACACCAACGCAAAGATATAAAGTTTTTCTAATCATCCTACCTAACTTCTTGACTACTGAGGCTAAAGCCATTTTCATCCATATTGTTACTTACGATAATTAGGAGCAAAAACCTTCATCGAGGATTTTGTTATCTCCTAAAGCGGCCGTTTTTGCAAGTTCATCGCAACGCTCGTTTTCAGCATGTCCTGCATGTCCTTTCACCCATTTAAAAGTGATTTTATGTCTGGAACATTCTTTATCGAGTCTTTGCCAGAGATCCTTGTTTTTCACAGGCGCCTTTGTGCTAGAAACCCAGTTACGGCGTTTCCAACCTTCAAGCCATGAAGTCATGCCATTTTTTACATACTGACTGTCAGTAGTAATAGTGACATTACATGGCTCTTTAAGAGATGAAAGCCCTACAATTACTGCCATGAGTTCCATACGATTGTTAGTCGTACGGATGAAACCTTGGGCAAGTTCTCTTATATGTCCCTTATAGCTTAAGATAACTCCATAACCACCAGGTCCGGGATTACCTAAACAGGAACCATCGGTATAGATTAGAACTTCTTTCATAGTCATTAAAAATTTCGATGGAAGAAGCTAACCTTCCTTAAAAAACATAATAGCAGTGTAAAGAAACACCACTGACATTATAACAGATATTTTAGTAAAATAATTTGTCTTATAAATCAATAAGAAAATTGCAAAAACAGCCTTTTACAAATACTAATTAATCTAATAATTAATAGGCAAAAGTGAAATTTGCTATTAATTCTACTTAATCTTACTTAACGCAGAATTAATCTTTAGTTAATACATAAAGTTAAAAATTCACTTTTTTTAAGACTGCATGTTTAAGCTTCAAAAGCACACTCTTTAAGATCTCTTTTAATGAGATCTAAAGTGAGAGCTTTTAATGATTCTGTTACACAGCTATTCAAAACAGTACACTTAAAAACTTAGCAAAGACTTAGCTTCTATAAGATTTGTAATGTCGCAACTTAAGCTAATTTAAGCTAAAATTACACCTATGTTAAGGAGAATTTAACTTGAAAAGACAAGTAGCTTTAGATACAGAAACCACAGGTAAATCAGATGATGGTACTCCTGGTGAGCACAGAATTATCGAAGTAGGTTGTGTTGAAATTATCGATAGAAAGTTAACTGGAAGAACACTGCAGTTATATGTTAATCCTGAAAGACCAGTAGATGAAGAGGCTTTTCAGGTACACGGTATTTCTAATGAATTCTTAGCAGATAAACCAAAATTTGCAGAGGTTGCCAATCAGTTAATTGATTTTATTAGAGGCTCTGAGCTTTTAATCCATAACGCAAAGTTCGACGTAGGCTTTATGGATAAAGAATGGCAGTTGCTAGGACTTAGTGAAACTACTACAGATATGGCAACTGTTGTCGATACTGTGTCTTTAGCCATGCAACTGTGCCCAGGACATCAGGTTAATCTTGATAACTTATGTAATCTTTATGATGTAGACAAGTCTGCCCGTACTGTCCATGGTGCGCTATTAGATGCTCAGATCTTAGCTGAAGTTTATTTGGCTATGACTGGTGGTCAACGTGATCTTGAGTTCTCTGAGGTAAGTGCTCACGGTAGTGCCAAATGGAAGAGACCTGAAGGTGCTAAACTGCCTTTAATGCGGGTAGAAGCAGACAGACTTGCAGTTCATATTGATAAAATGATTTCTCTATCTCAGGGGCGCCCTTTAAAATGCGAGGAGGGTAAACCTAAGATGGCAGGTTCTAACTGGTCATCTGACTATGATATGGTATTCCTAGAAAAGGGTGAAGAAGAGAAAAAATCAGATTATAAAGCTAGATTAAAAGCTCAAAAAGAAGAGATGATCCAAAAGCTTTTAAATCCTGAACAACAAGCTTTATTAAAAGAATATATGCAAAAAGATCATGAAGCCTACATGGAGTGGGAAGATCGTGTAATGGGAAGAGTCAAAAAGAAGTAGGTAATAGAAAGAGGTAGAGGAGAAAGATTATGACTAAGTTATCTTTTAATGTCCTAGACGATTTAAATCAGTCTTTGAAGGTCTTAAGTGATTTTATTGCACAAAAGGATACTAAAGAGGTAATTGAGAAGGCTATCTCAATCATGGCTGACTCAATTAAAAATGGAGGCAAGATCATGTCAGCTGGCAACGGTGGCAGTATGTGTGATGCTATGCATTTTGCTGAGGAATTAACCGGTCGTTACCGTGACAACCGTCCTTCATATCCTGCTATTGCCATTGCTGATCCTAGTCATTTAACCTGCGTGGGTAATGACTATGGCTTTGATTATGTCTTTTCACGCTTCTTAGAAGGCATGGGCTTTAAAGGCGATGTTTTCTTAGGTATTTCTACCTCAGGTAATTCAAAGAACATCATTGAAGCTTGCAAAGTATGTAAAGAGAAAGAGCTTACAAGTATTGTTCTTTTAGGTAAGGATGGGGGTAAGTTAAAAGATCTTTGTGATTTACCGATTATCGTACCTCATGTTGGTTATGCTGACAGAATTCAGGAAGTTCATACCATGATTATCCACATCATGATTAGAGGTATTGAAGAACTTTTAAAATAGTTCCAAAGTTCTAGTTTCTCAAAAGCATTTTTCATCAATTAGTTACAATAAAGCCTGACTTATGTCAGGCTTTATTCAAGCATATCTTATTAAGTTACCTATAGCAGGTACTTTATCTTATTTTGTTTTCTCAAGCTTTACAGGCATCATTGCTTGAAAATAGTAAAGCTGAGCTTCAAGTTTCTTAAAGGCAGCTTCCTTAGTGCAGTTAGCATCATCAGCTTTTGGTGAAACTAAAAGCTGCTTTCTGTCAGTTATCTTATAAGATACGCCGTAGTTATCAGTTTGCAGTTCACAGGCATAATCTTTACCATAGCCTACAGAAACAGACTGATTGTATGCATAAGGGAAGTTACACTTGTCATTTGACAGCATGTCACACCCAAAAGAATAGAAAGTGTAATCGGATACTGCATGAGAAACAAGAGTTGTGATGATGTCCTTATGAGAGCCCAAGCGCTTAGGATCATATCTTACAGCGGTGTTTCTTATATATTTTTCTGGCATATATAAATAGAAAGGTACCTCATGGCCAAAGACTAACTCCTCTGGGTAGTCAGAATAGCCAATACCTCTCATATTGTGATCGCCTGTAGCTGCAATAAAGATATTATCTTTTAAGCTCACATCCTCCTTTACAGCATTGATGAATTTACCTAACTCATCATTTGCATAGCGGAATGTTGCAAAGATAGTCTCTGTATTGTCATATGGAAATCTGCCTAAAGTCTTTTCATCTAATTTAATCTTTTGGATCTCAACATCCTTAGGTAATCTGTAAGGAGGATGATTGGTAATAGATAGAGTCATGATAAAACGAGGTTTATCATGACTCTCTTTTAAGACTTTATAGGTCTCTTTAAAAAGGTATTCATCATCAATACCCCAAGCACTTGCTGTTGCATTTGGGAAATCTTTTAGAACATTGCTTCTTTCAATTACTCTGTCAAAACCTAACTCTCTTAAGAAATTGTCATAATTTCTCCATGATGAAGTTGAAGCGGTGACAAAGATGGTCTCATATCCAGCCTTTTTAAACAGCTCTACGATGTTACAGATATAGCTCTTTCCTGAGTAAGCTGAGGTAGACAGATTTAAGTCTGGTACTGCTACAAAAAGTCTGGTTAAACTGTCTGAAGTACCATCACCCTCTGAGACGAAGTTTGTAAAGAACATATCTTCTTTAATATTCTTACGAAGAGCTCCTAAAAGATCACGTGTATCTTTATTATCAAAACTTAAGATATGAGTACTCATACTCTCCATGACATTAAAGACAATATCAGGTTTGTGCTCTTCTAAAAACTCATTTTTTCGAGTGGTCTTTTTAAGTGGTCTGAAAAGATCATTAAGATCAGACTTATCTACCTTAAAGCCTAATTTATTATAGGTTGAGGCAATGTCATCAGCAGTTACTGTAGGTAACTTAGCTGAGATCTGATTCCATTTATAAGCCCAGTAAAAGGCGATGATTCCATTTGGAATATTGTTGTTAACCGCAGGCTTATCGCAAATCTGAGCATTTAACTGCCTTAATGGGAAGGTTCCAAAAGAACCTCGAATGAATCCAGAAAATGCTAAAACTAAAACTAAAAAGAAAACAGATAAGGAAATTTTAAACGATGGTACTAAATTAAACTTAGCTAAAAAGTTTAAAAGTTTTTTATGTAACAGCTTGTAAACTAAGCAAGCAATGATGATCCCAATTAAACCTGTAAATACAGGATAGTCACTGATGACTGTTTTTAAAACCGCTAGAGGATCTTCTTTTGAAATAGCAAAGATAAAGGTATCAATGCACTTTTCATAAGTCTTAAAGTAGAAATAGTTAATTACAGCAAAGTCAAAGATAACAAAAATTACAAAATGACTGTAAATTTGTAAGAATTTTTTAATTTTTTTGAAAAAATTAAAGGAAAATAAGCAAATTGTGAGTAATAAAGGTAGAGAATAAGCAATAGTGATGATCTTTAAGTCAAATCTTAAAGAAAGAATAAAAAAGCCTAATTGCTCTTTAAAAGAAATCTCAGAAAAAGGGCTTAGAGCAAACTGAAATAGCATAATGACACGCGCTAGTGTCAAAATTACCAGCATGAAGATCATGCCTGTGAAGATGATATTAAAGGAGTCTTTTAAATTTTCTTTATTGCTGTTTGAAATCGGGCAAAATAGCATCATTTTGCATTCCTGCACTAAAAATAAATTTAGAAAAATTCTCTATGAAATAAAGAGCAGAGACTTAATTTGAAAGCCAGTGATTCTAGCATAAACATGAACAATATCACGATTTTTTTTGAAAGCTAAGCATACCAAAATTTACTACAAATTTCATACTAAAAGTCGCTTATGACAACCATTATTACACAGAATTATCTTGACTGTGTGTAAAGAATAAGCTTTCTTTAAATATTTGAATCTCTTTATAAAGTTTCACATTGTAGAAATATTGAACTTAATAATATTCATTAATATTTTAAAAATTCTCTCAATGTAAAACATGATATATGGCAATGACTACATACTTTTGTGTTATAAATTTAACAATAAATGCAATAATTTATTTGTATAGGTTTAATATTGTGCAAAAATTGGTTAATTTTGATAAATTTTAATTAGAGTTTAATTCATATAATTGAAATGTCATTTGGGGAAATGAATGGGTGAATAAAATGCAAAAAACTTCAATTCAAAAGAAATGGTGGCATGGAAAAATTGCCTACCAGATTTATCCAAAATCATTTAAAGATAGTAACGGCGACGGTATTGGAGATATTCAAGGTATCATTTCAAAACTGCCTTATTTACACGATTTAGGTGTTGAGATTGTATGGATTTCTCCTATGTATGTCTCACCACTAGTAGATCAGGGCTATGACATCGCTGACTACGAACACATTGATCCTGTATTCGGTACTGATGCTGATTTTGATGAATTAGTAAAGAAAGCTAAAGAGCTTGGAATTTCTATTATTATGGATCTTGTGGTAAACCACTGCTCATCAGAACATGTCTGGTTTAAAAAAGCTATAGCTGATAAAAATTCACCATATAGAGATTATTTCTATTTTAGACAGGGCAAAGCAGACGGTACACCTCCTGACAATCTTCGTTCTTACTTTGGAGGTTCTGTATGGGAGAAAGTTCCTAATGAGGATAACACCTATTATCTTCATTACTTTGCAAAAGAGCAACCTGATTTAAATTGGTACAACCCTAAAGTACGTGAAGAAATCTATGCCATGATGAACCGCTGGTTTGAGCGTGGTATTGATGGCTTTAGAGTTGATGCAATTATGAATATTGAAAAGGATTTGTCATTCCCAGGACTTCCTGCTGATTCTGATGATGGTATGGCATCAAGCGCCACCATGTCACATAAACTCTCAGGCAAGATTGGTCATTTCTTAAATGAGATGAATGAAAAGACTGTAGCTCTGCATGACAAGTTCTCAGTAGGCGAAGCTTTTGGTGTGGATACAGCTTTATACCCAAATTTTATCGGTGATAAAGGATGTTTTGGTACCATCTTTGATTTCAAACCTCGTGAGTTAGTAGAAAAGAGCGTAAAGGTTTATCAAAGACGTCCTGTAAACTTCACTATGTTCAGAGATGCAACTTTCAAGTCTCAGGCTGCTGCTAATAATGTAGGATTTTTAGCTCCAGTAATGGAAAATCATGATGAGCCTCGTGGTATTAGCTACTACATTCCCAAGGAGTGGGAAAACGAACATGGAGCAAAGGCTTTTGGTACTTTCCTAATGATGCTTCGTGGTATTCCTTTTATTTATCAAGGACAGGAGTTAGGTCTTAAAAATCCTACTTTTAATTCTATTGATGAAATTGATGATCTGGCAACTCACGATATGTACAGGATCTGCATTAAAGATGGTCTTGAAAAAGACAGAGCTTTAGCTTTATGCAGCCATGAAACAAGAGACAATGCCCGTTGTCCAATGCCATGGGATAACAGTGAATATGCAGGATTCTCTACTGTAAAACCTTGGCTTAAGACCTATTCATATAAAGATGAATTAAACGTTGAAGCTCAAATTCATGATGAGAACTCAACTTATAGCTATTACAAAAAGTTAATTGCTATAAGAAGAGACAAGAACTACCAGAAGATCTTTACAGAAGGTGAATTTATAGGATTACTATCTTCTGATTTGACTGCTATCTATAAGATTGCAACTGAAGATAGGTCGATCTTTGTAATGACTAATCTTTCAGACAAAGGTTTAAAGTGTGCTGATGCTTTTGATTTATCAGTACAGACTTGCTCTCTTTTGCTAGAAACTCATAAAGGTGTGGTTTCTCAAAATGGTAATGAGATCACTTTAGCAAAGGGTGAGAGCGCAGTATTTCTATTGGCAAATAGATAATTTAAGCAGATAAGACTGCTGTTGGTGTTTATTTCTTCCATAAGGTATTGGTTATGGCAGGCTTGAGAAAAGAACTCAAAGAAACGATTCGTCATGGCTCGAACGTATATCCTTTGGCAGGATATATCTGTAGAGGTAAGCGGTTTAATATTAACATCGGTATGCATTGGCATCCTGAGGTTGAGATTAACCGTTTTGAAAGTGGCGATTTTGTCTATAACTATGCTATGAAAGAATACAAGATCAAAGGTCCTTGTATTGCTATCTGTCCTGGCAATGTACTTCATAACTTAATGATTAAAAGAGGTGCCAATCAGTCGTCAGTGGTATTTAATCTTTCCATGATTGAATTTAGCTATTTCGATGAAGTTCAAGGTCAGCTCTATAAGTTTTTAACCGAAGGCGGCAAGCAGATGCCTCCTTTGATTACAAAAGACATGGAGTGCTTTGAAAGAGCCGATAAGTTATTAGCTTTTATCATTGAAAATGCTAATAAGACTAGCGGTGCAATTAGACTGCGTATCAAGGCTCATTTGATAGAACTCTTAGCTATCATGTATGAGAATGGTATCTTTTTATCTGAATCATTATCTAAGAATGATGAATTTGAGCATAAACAGCAAAAGATTAAAGATCTTTTAACCTTTATCAATGAGCACTATGCAGAAAAGATCACCATGAATGATGCAGCTAATTACTTAAAGGTTTCAAGACAGTATTTTTGCAGATACTTCAAAAAGAGTACAGGTATGAGCTTCGTTGATTTTATCAATGATTTAAGGTTGCGCAGAGCAAGTCAGGAGATTGTTTTAACCTCTAAATCAATTACTGATATAGCATTAGATCATGGCTTTGATAACATTGGCTATTTCTTTAAGCTCTTTAAGTTAAAGTTCGGTCAGACCCCTTTGAGCTACCGTAAGAATAAAGGTGGACAGGATTTTGAAGAGGAAGATGATACCTACTAATAGGAAAGTAGCTCTTTAATATAAAAAACGTAATTAATAAGCGCAATTGTCAGAAAAATTTGGCAATTGCGCTTGATATTTTAAACTAACGTTTTGAAGCTTCCATATACAGCATTTCAAGCGCTAAGGTAGCAGCTGCTAATGCTGTGATCTCACTATGATCATAGGCAGGAGACACTTCTACAAGATCATAACCTACGATCTCAAGATCTTTAATTCCTCTTAAAATCTTTAAGATCTTATCAGGAGACATGCCTCCAATTACAGGTGTTCCTGTGCCTGGAGCATAGGCAGGATCAAGACAATCAATATCAAATGTTAAATAACATTTATTGGAACCTATTCTTGCCTTAATCGCAGCAACAATCTCATCAACACTCATGTTGTTAGCTTTTGCTGAATCTAACACTAAAAAGCCATCATCTTCGCTATATTCTGTGCGAATACCAATCTGCACTGACTTTGAAGGATCGATTAAACCTTCATTTGGGGCATGATAGAACATAGTGCCATGGTCAAAGGCAGAGCCATTTGAATAAGTATCGGAATGAGCATCAAAGTGGATTAGAGAGAGCTTTCCATAATTATTAGCATGAGCGCGTAAAAGTGGCAGTGTGATGAAATGATCTCCACCTAGAGTAAGTAGTTTTTTACCTTTTTTGATGAGAGCATCAGCATGTGCTGATAGCTTTGTGCACATATCCTGATTATCACCAAATGAATATACAAGATCGCCACAGTCAGCAACTTTAAGTTTGTCATTTAGTGCAAAAGTCCAAGGATAGCGCTTATCTTCCCAAGCTAATTGAGTTGAAATTTGGCGAATTGCATTAGGACCAAAGCGTGTGCCTGATCTGCCAGAAGTTGCCATATCAAAAGGCACTCCAGTGATGATGACATCGGCTTCAGAGTTGTGAGGTTCGAAGTTTAAAGGAAATCTCAAAAATCCAAAGGCATTAGAGGTAAGTGAGATGTCATGGGCATGATATAGAGTTTCCATTATTCTTCCTCCAGATAGGTGTAGCCATAAAGGCCGGCTTTAAACTCTTCTATAAAAGCGCGTTGAGTCTTTTCATCAAGCTTATTGTGATTTGAGATTACTTCTGCTGAAAATTCATGTAACAGTTTAGAAGGATCAAGTAAAACATATCGTAACATATCATCAACAGTGCTACCTTCATCTGAGAGCGCAACTGTAACTTTTCCTTCATTATCAATGGTTACGTCTAAAGCTTCGGTATTACCAAATAAATTGTGCATATTACCTAAGATCTCCTGATAGGCTCCTACCATAAAGACACCGATTAAAGGTGGTTTATGTGGTTCGTATTCAGGGAAAGGCATTGTACTAGTAATGTCGTCATCATCAAGATATTGCTTTATCGCGCCATCAGAATCGCAGGTAATATCAAGAATTACAGCTCTTCTTGTAAGAGGTTTATCAAGATCTTCAATAGGCATTACAGGAAAGATCTGGTTAATGCCCCAAGCATCAGGTAATGACTGGAACAATGAGAAATTTAAATAAATTTTATCGGCCATGCGTTCTTGCAACTCATCGATAATGGCGCGATGAGACTTATTAGCTGGATCAAGCAGAGACTGGATTTTATTGCAAATACATAAATAGATCTGCTCAGCTTTAGCTCTTTGAGTTAATGATACACAGCCTGCAGCATATCCTTCATGAACTTCCTGTAAGTCATACTGACTGTCATGTAACCATTCACGCAAGGATCTGCTGTTTTGATCCTTCTCAATTTCATCCCAAGTTTCAAAGAGTCTAAATAAGGCATCGCAAGATCCTTCATCAGGTAGGGAAGGCTGATTAAACTCATTTCTTTCAATACCAATAGCATTTGCAATTAAAATTGCATGATAAACAGTTAATGTTCTGCCTGACTCGGTAATGATAGTAGGTTCTTCAAGTCTGTTGGCTCTGCATTCATCACCAATAGTCCAGATGATGTTGTTAGCATATTCCTTTAAAGAGTAATCCACAGAGCAGTCTGACTGTGATCTAGTGCCTTCATAATCAACTCCTAATCCACCACCTACATCAAAGTATTTGATATTAACGCCTAACTTTGAAAGCTCGGTGTAGAACTTAGCACTCTCTTTTACACCTTTGGTGATATCCCTGATGTTAGACATCTGAGAACCTAAATGAAAGTGTAAGAGCTCTAACCAGTGTAGTTTATTGTCAGCCTTTAATGTCTCGACTAAAGTTAAAACCTGACTTGCATCAAGACCAAATTTAGAGCGTTCACCTCCGGATGATTGCCATTTACCTGAGCCTTGTGAGGCAAGACGAGCTCTGACACCTAGCTTTGGAGTGACATTTACTCTTTGTGATTCCTCAAGCACTATCTTTAATTCAGACATCTTTTCGATTACCAAAAAGACAGTATGTCCCATCTTAAGACCATCTAAGGCCAGTCTTATGTATTCTCTATCTTTATAGCCATTACATACGATAATTGATCTAGTTCTGCCTGCATGTGCCAACACCGCCATAAGTTCAGCTTTAGAGCCAGCTTCTAAACCGATAGGTTCACTAGTATTTGTTAGAGCATCTAAGACACGTTTGTGCTGGTTTACTTTAACAGGGTAGACTAAGAAGTAGTCTTTAGAGTAACCATACTCTTGACGGGCATCTTTAAAGGCTTTGTTAATATCATGAAGTCTGCTTTGCAGAATTTGCGGGAAACAGAACAGCGCGGGAAGTTTTTGTCCTTTTTCTAATCTTTCATTTACAAGTTCTGAAAGATCGATTACTTGATTTACTGAAGTCTGTTCTGATTTTGTAGGATTTACTGTTACATGCCCTTTTTCATTTACTGAAAAATAACCATTTCCCCACCAGTCAATATTGTATGCGTTCACAAGATACACCTCTCATACAGCTGTTATTAGTAGCTTGTTAAATAAAAAAAAACTGGTGCAGTTTAGTGATTCTTAGGGGGAATGACAACCAGTAATTTAAGCCTTAAATAAAGTTAATTTTGAAGGAAAAAGAAAAAAGGCTTTAATAGGCTGATTCTGCTTTATGCAAGTAGTTTACAAAAAATCTTATTTTTAAGATGCACTAAAAATAAACAGAAAATGATGCAATAAAGACGAAAAAACCTCCCAAAAGGGAGGCTTTTTATGAAATCATAATTTGATTAGAAGTTCTCGTAGTTTTTGATGGTTACCTGTTTGCCATCTGCGCCAACAGGAGCAATCTCACCTAGAACCCAAGCCTTTTCGCCGGTTGCATTTAATACATCAACAGCTTTAGAAGCTTCTTCCTTTGATACAACAGCAATCATACCAACACCACAGTTGAAGGTACGGAACATTTCGTAAGCATCAACGTTGCCGTTCTTTTGTAAGTACTTGAATACCTCAGGACGAGTCCATGAATCACCATCACAAGCTGCACAGGTACCTTCTGGTAAAACACGAGGAATGTTTTCCCAGAAACCGCCACCAGTGATGTGTGCAAGAGCATGAACATCAACTTCTTTGATTAACTTTAAGATCTGCTTTACGTAGATGCGGGTTGGAGCCATTAAAGCATCTGCTAATAAAGTACCGTCTGATAACTTATCCTCAAGAGGCTTTGCACCAACATTCTTTAGGATGTGACGAATTAAAGAATAGCCGTTTGAGTGAGGACCTGAAGAAGCGATACCGATTAGAGCATCACCTACTTTTACCTTTGATCCGTCGATGATCTTGTCCTCATCAACAACACCAACAGCAAAACCAGCTAAGTCGTAATCACCAACTTCGTACATACCAGGCATTTCAGCAGTCTCACCTCCAACTAGAGCGCAACCTGCTAACTCACAGCCGTGAGCAATGCCGGTTACAACGGTAGTTGCTGTATCAACGTCTAACTTACCTGTGCCATAGTAGTCTAAGAATAAGAATGGTTCAGCACCCTGAACTACGATGTCATTAACACTCATTGCAACTAAGTCCTGACCTACTGTTGAGTGTTTATGAAGATCGATTGCTAAACGTAACTTGGTGCCAACACCATCAGTGCCTGTAACTAATACTGGGTTGGTGTAACCCTTAGGAATTCTGGTTAATGCGCCAAATCCACCTAGGCCACCGATAACTTCAGGACGTGTAGTTTTCTTTACAGGAGCCTTAATACGCTGAACTAATTCATCACCAGCGGTGATATCAACGCCAGCTTCTTTATAGGTTAAATTTGATGCCATGATGATCTCCAGACAATAAAAACAATTCTGTGCGCAATTTTACTAGAAACATGAGAGAATTTCATCACAAATATGAAAAATCGCAAGTCTTCAATGTGTTAAAATTGCACCAGTTGATTCGTAGGAGTAATTATGAAATTACAGGCTTTATTGGTAGCGATGCTGATGTCATCGCAAGCTATGGCTGTGCAGGTTTTTGAAAAACCTGTTTCAGATGGAATGGATAAGGCAATATTAAATTCATTCCGTGAGGCTACAGCATCTAGTGCAATTGATGATACAAGCAAGATTTCTCTTGATGAAATTAAGAGTGCTGTAAGTTCTCTTAGGATCAATAATGATAATTTTGAAATCTCATTTGATGAGGGCAAGTTAAAGAATCTTTTATCTTCACAGGGCATTGCCTCATGGAATGGATTATCAGATCCTGTTCTAGTTTGGTTAGCTGATGTAGAAGAAAGTGGAATCAACGTTATTAACGGTGATTCTGATAACGAATTTGCTGTTGCCCTAAATCAGGCTTCAAATAAGAACAACTACAATCTGATGTTCCCTGTTATGGACTTAGATGATGTAGAAAAAGTAAATGCCCAAACCATCTTATCTCATTCAGATAAGATTTTAGCCACAGCATCAAAGAGATATGATGCTAAATACTTTGTAGCTGGTGCCATTGAAAAGAACAATGGAGATAATACCTACACTGTAAAATGGAATGCCTATGATGACGAGGGCAAGAGCTTAGGTAACGGTCAGACTCAGGGTACTTTAGAGGAAACCTCAACCTCTATGTCACGCGATGTAGCAAAGGTTTTAATGCAGAACATCAGTTCTGACACAGCTACTGCTCAAAACACCAGTTCAGATGAAGTTGAGTCAATGACAACTACCGATCCTGATGGTGGCATTGTTCTAGGACCTGTAACAGGTGGTGTAAGAGTAATGTTCACTGGTGTTGATAACGTATCTGATTATCCAAAGATCAATAAGATCTTAATCTCATACGGTTATGAGGCAGATATCTCTGTATTAGGCTACAATTCACAGGGCGTTATTTTCTTAATTCCAACCGGTTCATCTCCATCAATTCTTGATGGAACTTTAGCTCATGCAGGTGAATTTACAAAAGTTGGGGATTGGATTTACAAGTTCAATAAGAGTTCTGGAGTTGCATCAGCAGGTAACGGTGTAGGCACTGTTACAAGAACTACTACCAACAGGGTAACCTCAAATATGAATGGTTACGGTGGAGAGGCATATACCAAAAAGACCGTAAAGAGAACAGTTGAAGTTACTACTAAGATAGAGCAACCGGCACAAGATGGAGCTCCTGTAATTAACCTTACAGATGATTCTGAGGGGACAGATGCTCTAGAAGATGGTGGCATTAACATTACTCAGTAAAATACTTGGTAAAACATTTTTGCAAGGATGACTGATGACAGAAGAAAAGGCAAAAGAACCTTATCAGCAGGCATTAGCTATAAAGATTAACGACAAGAACGACTTTGCTACATTTGAGCTAGGCTCAAATGGAGTTACAGTCGAGCTTTTGAAAAAAGCGGTGCTGAGTTTCAACAATGAGTTCTATTTTGTATGTGGACCTCATGGCTCAGGCAAAACACATCTTTTAGAAGCTTTATACCAATTAGACAGTTCGATTAAAGAGAACAGTTTCTTTTTGGATATGAATACTGCAAAAAATCTAGGTCCTTTTGTCTTAGACATTAACTTACCTAAGCTTACTATCTTAGATAACGTTGATGTTATTGCAGGTGATGATGAGTTTGAGTTAGCTTTGTTTGCTCTTTTTAATCGTTGGTACGATAAAAGAGAGGGAACACTGATTGTTACAAGCTCAGAGTCATTTGATAAGATCCCTTTCAATAAGGTTGATCTCAATACCAGAATGTCATCAGGCATTGCTTTGAGCTTAGATTATCTAAGTGAAAAGGACTGCATCAGTGCTCTAAAAAAGCGTGCTGAGCAGAGAGGCTTAAACTTTCCTGATAAGACTATATCTTTCTTAGTTCGTCACTGTAACCATGACATGAGATCATTGGTGGCTCTTTTAGATAGATTAGAAAAAGCTCAATTAGAGCAGAACCGTGAACTTACCATTCCATTTGTAAAAATGGTCTTATCAATTGAGTAGTTATAAAAGTTATTTTTTGACTTAATCAACTCTCTTCAATACTATTCCAACAAAAAAGCCTGACAGTGTCAGGCTTTTTCATAGATTCAGAAACTAGTTTTGTTAGTTTTGATCTTTCGCTACTTCCATTTGAACTGCATCTTCTGTTGTGCTTCCATGCTTGCACAAGCCTGCAAAGATAGAACCGATGATGTTCTGTACCACACTAAAGATAGCGCCTACGACAGCAGCAAATGCGGTTAGATGCTGTAATGAAAGAATGATCCCTAAACCAGAGTTCTGAGTACCTACCTCAATAGCTAAAGTACGGCTATCCTGCTTGTTAAACTTACATAGTCTTGAAATGATGTAAGTTACAACAATACCTAAGATATTGTGCATGCAAACAATCACAAACAAGAGAATGCTTGATGAGCCAATCTTCTCAGCTGATAGTGCACAGACAATCGCAACAATTGCCATGATGGTAACTGATGAAATAAAAGGCATGAATACAAAGATCTTTTTTGCTACAGTATTTAACAGAGCGTTGATTAGAACACCGATAAATACAGGAGCTACCACCATCTTTAAGATATCTAGAACGATTGCCCAGAAGTTAATCTCAATACTATTATGTGCAATTAAATAGAAAATTGCAGGAGTAACAATAGGTGAGAGCAGGGTAGTGCAAATTGTAATAGATACAGATAAAGCAACATTACCTTTAGCAAGATAAGTTAAGACGTTAGATGCAGTACCGCCAGGACAGCAACCTACTAATAACATACCAACAGCAAATTCAGGTTGAATATGAATTGCCTGAGTCAGGATAACTGCAATTAAAGGCATCATTACAAACTGCATCAGGATACCGAAAATTACAGTCTTTGGATTAGTTACAACATTAAAGAAGTCATGGAAGGATAAACCTAAGCCCATGCCAAACATCACGAAACCTAATAAATATGGAGTAATGGCTTTAAATGTTGTGAAAATTTCAGGATAGAAAACGCCTAGAATGCCTGCTAAAAGCACACCGACTGCCATGTAGTCGGTGATGAATTTTAAGATCTTCATTAAACTGTATGTCCAGCTTTCTCTTCAAAGTTTTTTACAATGTGGTTTCGCTTGTCGACTAAAACCACTTTAGGCTCAAGAGCTTTAGCTTCTTTCTCATCCATCTGAGCATAAGCAATGATGATGACAATATCGCCCTCTAGAGCACAACGGGCAGCAGCACCGTTTAGGCAAATTACACCAGACCCCCTTTTACCTGGAATGGTATAGGTCTCAAGTCTTGCGCCATTGTTGTTATTAACAATCTGAACTTTTTCGCCAGGCAGAATTCCTGCAGCATCTAGTAGATCTTCATCAATGGTGATTGAACCAACATAGTTTAGGTTTGCCTCGGTTACTGTAGCACGGTGAATTTTGCCGTGCATCATGGTATAAATCATGACTACTCCAGAATAATATTGTCGATAAGACGAGTTTTACCAAATCTTACGGCTAAAGCTAATAGAGATGGAGCTTTAACTTCTTTATCTAATTCATACAGACCTGGCAGACCATAGCACTCAACGTACTCGATATCAGATAAAGGCTCTTTCTTGATGATATCGGTAACTAATGCCTTTAAAGAGTCAACATCTTTGTTGCCATCTTTAAATGACTTTAATGCTTCTTTTAATGACTTAGATAAAACTACAGCAGCAGCTTTCTCTTGTGCGCTTAAGTAAGTATTTCTTGAGCTTCTTGCCAGACCAGAATCTTCACGGTTAATTGGAACTACTCTTAACTCTAAATCAAAGAATAGATCTTTTACCATTCTCTTAAGAACTTCAACCTGCTGAGCATCTTTTTGACCAAAGTAAGCTCTAGTAGGTCCTACGATGTTAAACAGTTTTGATACGACTGTTGCAACTCCACGGAAGTGAATTGGTCTTGTTTTACCGCATAAAACCTTGGTGATATTGCCTGTAACTTCAACCCAGGTCATATCCTCACTTGGATACATTTCTTTAGGAGATGGAGCAAAAACAATGTCACCTCCTGCGTTTTCAACGACTTTTAAATCGCTATCTAATGTTCTAGGGTATGCATCAAAGTCCTCAGATGGACCAAACTGAGTTGGGTTTACAAAGACACTAACTACAGTGATGTCATTTTCTTTAGCACTTGTAGAAATTAAAGAGGCATGACCTTGATGTAATGCTCCCATTGTAGGTACTAGACCTACTGTTTTTCCCTGAGCTTTTAAAGGTTTGATGATTTCTCTTAATTCTTTTACAGAATGAACACACTGTACCATTTTTATCTCTCTTATTAACTTATCTAAGCCCTATACACAGCAGAGCCTTAGTTAAAACTGTGAGTAGTTTACTACAATAATCAAAAAAGTGACAAAAATCGCATTAAAAGCTTAATTTTTGCAAAGATGGAAGACTCTAAACAAGAGGCTTTAGATTGTTTAGCGTTGTTTTATTACAGAATGAGACATAGAGTCTTCACTAAAGGTAAAAGCTCAAATTTACGTGTACTATTTCTTTTCAAACTGACCGTCGAAATCTCTTAGATAGTTATAGTTCTTAAACTTTGCTCTTACAATTTCTCTGTCATTACCTGTACATACATGCAAAGCATCAGTTAAAAAGCCATTAGCTTGATTGTAGTTGCTACTCAAGACACTGTTCCAAGCTGCAGTTTGGAAACCGTTACATTTATCTTTCTTTTGAAAATAAGCTTTGACCAAAAGATCGGTTGCTAAAGCATGATTTGGATGTCTTCTTGTAAAAGCAGTTAAAACTTTAATTGCACCATCAGACTGCTTACCTTCTACATAAGCATTTGCAAGATTTAAAGCTATTGCTCCATCGTTTGGTTTTCTGTCATAGAGTGGCTTTAGTCTTGAAATTGCTGACTGATATCTGCCCTGAGCAATATCTATGTCGGTATATACATCAAGCACAAAATCGTTATTAGGGAGATTTAGTTTTGATAGGTATGATGCAGCCTCGTCAAATTTCTTATTCTCAAGGAAAATTAAAGCTAAAGCATAGTTTTTATAAACAGAGTTTACAGTTCTAGAGTTTAGAAGTCTTTCTTTTAAAGAATTAAGATCATACTTCATATAGCGTACATCCACACGGGCTTTTGCCATCATGAAGTTTGGATTTTTAGAATTCTGTCTTTTAGGCATGTTTTTAGCTAGATTATAAGTCTCAGCTACACGAATTTCAGATAAAGGGTGATCTACTAACATGCTAAAAGCTGGATTGATATTGCCTTGTTGAGCTAGGAGTTTTTTAAATAAATCACTCATAGCCATAGGGTTATAGCCTGCCCTTGCAAGTACTGCAAGACCTACTCTATCAGCCTCTGATTCATTATCACGGGTAAAGTTAATACCTGCCTGAGCTAAAAGACCGGTACTTGATGATAAGGCAGCCATGCCCACAGTAGGGTTAATTAGAGCAACAACAATTGAGCCTATGATACTAGCAACACTCACAGGAGTTCTGTCTGTTTGAGCTTCAATAAGTCTGGCTATATGTCTTTGCGTTACGTGAGATATTTCATGGGCTAGAACAGAGGCAAATTCATCCTCATTGTCTGTATAGTGAAATAGACCTGCGTTTACCTGAACTTTACCTCCTAAAAAAGCGGAAGCATTCAAACTCTTATCTGAAGAGAGAAAAAACTCAAAAGGAAAATACACATTGCTTGCATTCATGATGAGTTTTGAACCTACAGTATCAATGTATTCATTCAAAACAGGATCAGCTGTCACAGCCCCTGCACCGTTTGCTTTACGCATAAAAAACTCACCGTAATTCTTTTCTGCTTGAACGGTCATGCCTCTGATACCTGCAGGACCTAAATCAGGAATTACAATATTATCTTCAGCTAAAGCTAAAGGAGTGATTAAAAATGAAGCGGCAAATAATGAAGTTGTAAAAATTGAAGTGCCGAATAACACTTTCAATTTATTGAATTTGAATTTCAGCATAGCTCTTTCCTTAGTTTGGTTTATCTTATCTCATTAAGGAAAAATATTTTCACAAAGACGTAAATATTCTATCTATTGAAAATTATACTTAGATTAGCTAGTAATTGTTCGTACTTGATGAATTTGTGCAGGTTTTATGAATAGACTCTTTAAGACAATAGCTTATACCTTAGGCTCTTTTTTAGTTGTAACCACAAATGTAAATTGTGCTAATGCTTCAAATATCTCTTCATGCACATATAATGGTATTCCTTTATATGGCAAAGTCAAAGTTGTTAACTCTTTTCCTGATATCAAAGTAAAAGTCGTTTCTTCATTTGAAGATCTTGATGTTCAAAAGGTCAGCTCCTTTGCTGACAAGTGTGGTAAATGGCAATTTGTAGACTCTTTTTCAGACTTTAAGATTCAGTTTGTGGATTCTTTTCCTGATATCACCATTAAGTTTGTACAAAGCTTTCCTGGTCAGAAATAGCTAATTAGCTTTAACGCAAGGCTTTAGCTGTATATGTTAACTTTTGTCTTAGATTGTAAAAAAACTTAAGACAATAAAAATAATCTGCTCAAAAAGCTTATGATTTAATATACTAAGGCAATCTGATTTTACTTAAGAGACATTATGATAAAGCTATTACATAATTGGTATTTACGCCATTTCTCAGCACCTGGTACTATTGAGTTTGCAATTGTTCTAGTTTGTTCTTTTCTTACTGTTTACTACTTGATGTGGCTTGTAGGTCCCTTAGTAGTGTCTTTATGTATTGCTTATTGTCTAGATTGGCTAGTAAGACTTTTAAATCATAAACTCAAACTCTCAAGAATGTGCTCTTCAGTTATTACTATGGCTTTGTTCGTAGGAGTGTCTGTGGGTATCTTGGTGTTTGTGGTACCTAAGGTTTTACAGCAGGGAAATCAGTTTTACTTAAATTTACAAAAGATAAGTACAGAAACTGTAAATTCAGATAATGGTGACGATTTTGATTCAAATATAGCTGCCAGAATTAACGAATTTGTAGCTACTATGCCTGAGCCTATTCCTTCAATGGTCACTGAAGATGAAATAAAGAACATGGTGGTAAGTGCCCGTTCTGTTGTAATTGCCAATACAACCAATATTATTAAAAATCAGGTCATGCCATCTGTAGTCAATACCTTGTCATGGCTTATGTACATGATCATTGTGCCAATTTTAGTTTTTTTAATGTTAGCTAATAAGCCGGTACTGCAAAAGAGAATAAGAACGTATATTCTGCCTAATAACCAGGCTCTAATTCATGAATTCTGGCCACAGATAAATGCTCAGATTGAAGGCTATATTCGAGGTAAACTTCTGCACATTACTATCATTGCCTTTGTTAATTCATTAGCTTTTATGTTCCTAGGACTGAACTATGCCTTATTACTAGGTGTAGGTGTAGGCTTATCTGTTGTGATCCCTTATGTAGGAGCGGTGATTATTACTATTCCAGTACTGTTAGTTTCAATCTTCCAGTTTGGTCTGAGCACGACCTTAATTTGGGTCTGTGTTGTTTATATCGTAATACAGATCTTAGACAGCAATGTATTAACACCATTACTCTTCTCAAAGGCCATGAATTTAGATGCCTTCTCAATTTTATCTGCTATTTTAATCTTTGGCGGTCTGTGGGGATTCTGGGGGGTGTTCTTCTCAATTCCACTAGCAACTTTCATCAGAACACTAATTGTTAACTGGCCAAGCACTGATGAAAAGGGAAATAGGGTGCTTCCTCAGGATTAGATCTATTTTCTAAAAAGGATTGAATAGACTAAAAGACCTACAAGTACTTAGTTTCTTGTAGGTCTTTTGCGATCAATTTACTTTAAAAGTTTACATTAGTACAGATTAGTACATTAGAGTATAAAGCTTTCTTCTGTATTCTTTTTGTAGAGGATCGCCTGACATGGTGTTCAAAAGATCTAAGAATGTCTTTTTTGCATTAGCATCAGAGAGATCTTTCTTTAAGATATTAAATAAAATCTCTAAAGCTTTAGCTTTCTTGCCTGCTTCAGCTAAAGCAGCTGCATAGTTAGAAGCAATCTCCGAGTTATCAGGATCAGCGTTGAACTTAGCTTCTAACTCTTTAATCTCAGGGCTTTCTGCTGCCTGCTCAGCTAAAGTAAGTGCTGATACAAGATCTTTATAGTCCTGCATTGACTGTTCTTCACGTCCTGCGTTATCAAGTAAGATATGAGCTAATTCAAGCTCCTTGTTCTTAATGCACAGGCGAGCATAAATAAGCTTAATCTCAACATTCTTTTCATCAAGGTTATAGGCTTGTTTTGCTTTAGTTACAGCCTGCTGCAAGTCACCTTTTTGCTCTAAATCATTAGCTTCTCTAATTAAAAGTTGAGCTTCAGAAGGCATGAATTTCTTAATAGTCTCAGGTAGCTTTGTAACAATATCATCGCCTTGCAGAGCATCAACAGGTCGACCATTCTGCATTACGATAAGAGCAGGAACAGTCTGTAAACCTAACTGCATTGCCACAGCTTGAGATACTTGTTCCTGAACATCAGCTTCAACAAGAGAAATGTATTCGTTGTTATCGGTAATAGCAGCGGTTACTGCTTTTGTTGCAGCCTCACATTCAGGTGCATTCATGAAAAAGTAAACAAAGACAGCCTTTTTCATTGAAGCATCAACAATTACTTCTTTTACATTCTGTTCAGTTAAACGCATCGTAAATCCTTCTTAACCTTTAAAACGGTTCAATTCTCTCATGGCTTTGATTAAATTCTCAAGGTTAGGCTTGGCATCTCTAATCTTGCCACCTTCGTCAATATGAACCTTGCCGTTACGTTTATAGACAGTTACGGCATTGCTAGAAATTAACAATAAAGAACGACCTTGGGTAGTTAACAAATAGTCTCGATTAACAATTTTCAGAAGACTATTGCCTATGGAGTAATTAACACATGGGGTCGTTACTCCTAAAATTTCAAGACCTAGGGTAGGAGCAATATCAAAATTAGAAGTTAAATTGTTATAAGAGATACCCTTGAGAGAATCATTAGGCCACAAAGCAATCATTGGCACATGCTGTTGACGCATTGAATAGTCTGTTGAGTTACCTAACAACATCGGATTACCAATGTCCGAGGTAATCATGACAAGTGACTGTTTTAAGATATCTCTTCTAGATAGCTCATGTATGAAATTTTTAAGCTCTTCATCAAGCTCTTTTAAAGCTTTTGCATGAGCATTTTTATTTCTTGCTACATACATTAAAGAGTTGGTGTTCAAAGATATTAAAAAGCGCTGATTGCTATTTAAGGTATCAACAAAGTCTAAAGCCTTTTCAAATACTAATTGGTCATTCTTTAAAGCAGAAACACGGTTTATTGGTAAGCCTAATAAAGAGGTTACACTAGCAACATCTTTCTTTAAGAAACTATTGGTAAATACTCTTACCATGTACTCCTGCTTTTGCATTTCGGTTACTAATACAGGTTCAACTTTGTGCTTAATAAAGCTCTCTTTGTATTGAACAGGCAGACCAAAGGAGCTAGCAAAAAGGTTGTCCTCGTAGTTCTGATAAGGAAGATAGTGTTTTTCAAAACTAGTATTAGACATTTTTAGTGACATTAAAAATGGAGTATTGGTCTGATTCAGATCTGAATAAGACATGCCATTTAGAAGTATAAAAATGACATTTTTGGGGTTATCTTGAGGATTAGCTTTAATCTCTGCTAATGGATAAACAAAGTTAGAGGTTGAGCTCTTTTCTTCGCTTGAAGCTTCTGTAAAGTCATCATCATCAATCCAACCGTGGTTAGATAAGAATGATCTTGCAGTCATTGGATAGTGAGCAGGGAAGACAGTTCTTAAATTGGTGATTTTTTCATAAGAGGTAGCATCTGCCCAGATGTAGATACCGTGAGAAGCTACAAAGCACATAAAGATTGCACTTAGCACAATATTAGGAAACAAATTGTGTCGTAGGCTCTTTTTGTAAACTTCACGGGTAGCTAGTTTTGCAAACAAAATTTCTAGCAGAATAAGAATTAGTACTGCTATGTACATAAACCTGAAATTAAGACCTGTATTAAAGTCAAGATCTCTTAAAATTAAAGAGGTTACCATCCAGGTAATATGAACTTTTACAGTTAAAAAGATCTTTGCATCAATTAGAAGTAGGCAATGCAGTAAGAAAGCAAAGATGACGCTTAGTACTCTGTAAAGCTTAAAATTTCCAATGAATGTGAGTGGAAAAAATAAGATCAAAAATGCTAAGAAAGCTAAAAAGCAGGATTGACCTAACCATGTAGCTAGTAAATAAATAAAAGCAGACAGACTCTCTGTATGAGGGGCAGCATAAACATATGAAAAACTAATGACGATAGCTAAGATCGCATTTAAAAAGAAAAAGTGGTGGCCCCAAGTGCTAGAGCGTAAGATTTGTTCCTTTCTTAAAGGACTAAAGTGAAATAATGTCATAACTTACTGAATTCTTGCCTAAATTACATTAAGTATAATTCTATATTATCTTTTTAGATAACTTTTGCATGAAAAACTTACTTTTTTCATGCAATCGTCATTTTTTTCCAAAGCTTACATACAACTTTTTAAATATTAACTCTAAATCTACTAGAATTTTGAGCATAAAAAAAGCCTACTTTAGCAAAAAGTAGGCCTTATGAAATTTGATTAGTGACGATTAAAACGAGTGATCATTTCAACTACATCGTCAGCTTCATCCTTTAAGTACTGCATATCCTTCTGAGTCTTTGAGGTAATATCCACAGATTCATCAGTAAGTGAGAAGATCTGTTTTACCTGATCTGCTACACCTTGAACAGTTTCACTGTGCATGTTGATTTCCTCAAGCATCTTATCTGCATTACCTTTAATTACAGAAATAGCTTCAACAACCTTTTCAACGTTATCATTGTTGCGACCAACCTCAACTACACCATTTTGTGCTGCAGAAAGTCCATGTTCAGCCATAACTTTTGCTTCTTCAGCTTTTTCTTTAAAGTCATCAATTAAATTATGAATGTTCTGTGTAGATTTGTGGGTACTCAAGGATAGAGAACGAACTTCATCTGCTACTACCGCAAAGCCTTTACCTGCTTCACCTGCACGAGCAGCCTCAATGGATGCGTTCAATGCTAATAAGTTAGTCTGATCTGAAACCTTGTCGATAAGTTCGGATGCTTGAGCAATTTCCTCAACCTTAGCTGACAAGTTTTCAATAGAAGTTGCAATATTCTTAACTTGATTGTCTAAAGTAGTAATGGCATTTAGAGTTCTCTCTGAAATGTCCTTGCCTTCCTGCATCAAAGAAGATGTCTGCTCAGAACTTTCATTAGTTGTTGCTACACTATCGGTGAGATCTTTCATCATAGTAAGCATAGTCTGAGTTACAGTATTCATGTTCCTAGCAACTTTCTTAGTATGCTTTGATTTTTCAATCATATCTTTGTTGCTGTCAGATGCGTTATCAAGATTCTTCTCAGCTAATTGATTGAGTCTTGCTGAAGCTTCTTTAACTCTAGTTAAAATTGCATCCACATATTTCTCATGGCACTTTAGAGCAAATGCCGCTCTGTCTGTCTCAGTACCACGTGGCGCATAGATTGCAAAAGATACAGGATCAGCCTGCATTTCATTCTTTTCAATCAGTCTTGTAATAAAGAGGCTCTTTTTAGCTAGCATACTGTAAGCTGTAAATGCACCAATTGCACCTGTAAGGATGACAGACAGAATTGAAGGATCATATAAAGCATAGGCAAATGCGATAAATGACAAGATCCAGTAGTAAATGTCATATGAGCTAAAGATTGAAACAGTGCCTAATCTTGATCCTGAGTTTATCTTTGCATAGGTAGCTTTAGCATTAGCAATTTCTTCATCTGTAGCTCTGGTTCTTACAGACTCATAACCTACGATTTTGCCACCATTAGTAATAGGAATAATGAAGGCATTAACCCAGTAGTAACGACCGTCTTTGTGACGGTTTTTGATGATACCCATGAAAGGCTTACCTTTCTTTAAGGTATCCCACATGAGTTTAAAGATAGCTGAAGGCATGTCAGGATGTCTGATGATATTGTGAGGCTGACCTATAAGTTCTTCTCTAGAAAAACCGCACATATCAATAAAAGTCTGATTAACATCAGTAATGATGCCGTGAGTATCGGTTACAGAGATGATCTTCGCATTTGGATCTTCAGGAAATTTAATTTCTACATCCACTACCGGCTGATTATTTCTCATATTTAATGCCTTTATATTATTGTTATCACGAGAAGATCTTGAGATAAACCGTCTCAATATCCCATCGCTTGTTAAAGACAAAGCGTTCTTTAGATGTAATTATGGATCGAATAGCTTTTAAGATCTTCAAAAAAAGAGTTTTTTTATCAAAATTGATAAGAAAATGGTGATCTTAATCATTCTTTACCTGCATTCTTTTACCTGCATGAAGTTCATCATCAGCATTAGTTTTCAAGAAATCTTCTTTAAATAACTCATAATTTTATGAGCAGTTAAATTTTCTGATTATTCTCAAAATCTACAAAATTCTTTGAAAAGAACAAAAAAATCTTACAAAATCACTAAAAATTGGCATTTTTTGTAAGTAAATTTACAATTCTTTAATATCTTACCTAGATAATACCTTTTCTCTAAATCTATTTTTTTTAAGAGTTTAACAAAAACTCATTACCACTTAAGAGAAAAGGATCACTATGAATAACCACCTTACTAATGCTCTACCCATAATGGTTAATAATTACTCTAAGATGTTTGGTGTTTCAGTAAGAATGCAGGGTACATCTGCATACACTAATGGTAAAACTATAACCATTCCAAGACTTGATATTAACAATCCTGCTAAGGCAAGACTTGCATACGGCTATTTAGCACATGAGTCTGCACATGTTCGTTATACTGACTTTAAGCTGATCAAACAGGAGTTTATAAAAGAAGATCTCTTAAGGTTTTCGTTATTTAATATCTTAGAAGACTGTAGAATTGAAGCTCTGATCTCAAGGGAATATATAGGTGTTTATGAGAACTTATCCTTATTGAACGACTATTACGAGCATGATTGGATTTCTTTTTGTCAGAATGTCTCAAAGATAAATGTCTTAAATGTAATTCTCTCTTTTATACAATCTTATTCTCAAGTACACTGCCAGCACTTTTTCACTTCAAGAGCGAGAGCTGTAAAACTTTATACTCATTTAAAAAACAGAATGAAAGAGCGTCTGTTAAAAAGGATAGCTAAGCTTACTAAAAAATGCTCAAAGGCTAAATCCTCAAAGGAAGTTTTGTACTTTGTTGATGAGATTTATGAAATCTTAGCCTCAGATGAGAATGACTTTAAAAATGAAAAATTGAAGTTTATGTCTGAGCAAAAACTTAATGATGAACTTCAAAACTATGAAGAAAAACATGGAACCAATAAAGATGAACACCAAAAGAACTTCATTAAAGAGCTAATCAAATTAAAGTTAGCTTCTAAAGGAGATCCTTCAAACGTAACCCCAAGTCAGAGCGCAGCTAAGATTGTTGAAGAAAATGGAACTGGGCAATCAAGCTCTTCCCGTGAAGATTTTGGTTTATTCAATGAAAAAGAGTGTCAACCTGGAAAGCATGACTATATAAGACATATAGATGGTTCTTATGCTCTAAGGCGAGCTTTAAATATGAAGGCAAGAAGCTATGTAGAAGCTTTTGGCTTTACTACAGACAAAGGTTCTAGAATCGATCCTTTAAAAGCACAAAAAGTCTGTGTAGGTGAGACAAATATCTTTAAAGATAGAGTCTCAAATAGTGGCTTTTCTACATCTGTCCATCTCTTAGTGGATGTCTCAAGCTCGATGCTAACCTCAGATGGTCTTGAGTGTACTAGATGCGAAGAGGCCTGTAAGGTTGCTCTTATGATCTGCATGGCTCTAGAAGGTATTGATGGCATCAAGACTATGGCTACTTACTTTCCAGGTGATACCTCAGAGTATGAAATTGCGCTTCGAGATAATGAAAAGGTCTCCCATGTAGCTTCCCGCTTTGACCAAAGACCTAGAGGCTCAACTCCTTTAGCTCAAGGTCTTTGGTATGCTTTCCAAAAGATAGAAAAATTAGAATGCAGAAGAAACATTATTTTGGTGATCACAGACGGAATGCCTGACAGTGTGAACAACGTAGATACATGTTTTAAGTATGCTAAAAATAGAAATATTGAGATATACGGTCTGTCTATTCGTTCAAGTCTTATTTTAAAGCTGTTTGAAAAGGCACAAGTCCTAGAAAATGCCTCAGAACTTGAAAAAGTATCATTTGATTTGTTTAGTAAACTCTTTGATAGCAAAGAGTATTCACAAGAATTTGAAAAGTTAGGATAAAACTCTTAAAAATCCGAAGCAATCGAATGAAAAAAACAGCTACATAAATGCTAAAATACGCCCGGTTAAAAAAGGACTAAGAATTTAGCATATAAATTTAGTACAAGAACTTAGGACAAGAAAATTGTTACGCAGTGATTTTAATTTCGATCTGCCATTAGAGTTAATTGCAGAATATCCAAGTAAAGAGAGAACTTCATGCAGAATGCTGTGTCTAGATGGTAAAGACGGCTCTTTAATGGATAAGCACTTTTATGATTTAAAAGAATTCTTAAAACCAGGTGATCTTTTAGTTTTTAACGATACAAAGGTAATTCCTGCTCGTCTATACGGTAAAAAAGAAACCGGCGGTGCCTGTGAATTCTTAATTGAGAGAATGACAGGTGAAAGCACAGCCTTAAGCCATATTAAAGCAAGTAAGGCTCCAAAAGCTGGTACTGTGATTCATATTGATGGTGGCTATGATGTAACTGTAACCGGTCGAGAGGGTGATCTTTTCAAGATTGAGACTGTAGGTGATAAATCATTATTAGATATCCTTTATGAAGTAGGTCATATTCCTCTGCCTCCATATATTGAAAGACCAGATGAGTCTTTAGATAGAGAGCGCTACCAGACAGTATATTCAAAAGTGCCTGGCGCTGTGGCAGCTCCTACTGCAGGACTTCATTTTGATGAAAAACAGCTTGCTCAGTTAAAGAACATGGGCGTTAACATGGCCTTTGTAACTTTACATGTTGGTGCAGGTACTTTCCAACCTGTGCGTGAAGATGACATTCTAAAGCATCATATGCACAAAGAGTTTGTGCATTTATCAGAAGAGGTAGCTAAAGCTGTAATTGATACTCATAAGGCAGGTCACAGAGTAATTGCTGTGGGCACTACTGCTGTAAGATCATTAGAGTCAGCTGCAACTTATGCTAAGAGCATTGGCGCAACTGAAGAGATTGTTCCATTTGCAAATGATACTTCTATCTTTATTTATCCTGGCTACAAATACCAAGTAATCGATTGCTTGATCACCAACTTCCACTTACCAGAGTCAACTCTGATTATGTTAGTAAGTGCTTTTGCAGGTTACAAACATACTATGAATGCTTATAAGCATGCTGTAGAAGAGAAATACAAGTTCTTTAGTTATGGCGATTGTATGTTTATTCAAAAGAATGAAGCTGCTTTAAATGATCTTCCACCATCAGCTTAATGTATTAGAGCATTTGTAAAGAATACTGAATAAAGGAAAACTTAATGAAGTTAAAGTTTGAACTGAAAAAACGTTGTGGAAAGGCAAGATTAGGCCAAATGGTCTTTGAAAGAGGCGTAGTCAGAACTCCTGCTTTCATGCCTGTAGGTACACTAGGTACAGTAAAAGGTGTAAGACCAGAAGATGTTGAAGAGTTAGGTGCGGATATTCTTTTAGGCAACACCTTTCATCTGTGGTTAAGACCTGGTTGTGACGTTATCAAAGCTCATGGTGATCTTCATGATTTTATGAACTGGCACAAGCCAATTCTTACAGATTCTGGTGGCTTCCAGGTATTCTCATTATCAGAGATTAGAAAAGTAACCGAAGAAGGTGTGCATTTTAGAAATCCTATTAACGGTTCTAAGCTTTTCTTATCTCCTGAAGTTTCAATGCAGATCCAGTATGCTCTAGGTTCTGATATCGTAATGCAGTTTGATGAGTGTATTGGTCTTCCTGCCTCTCGTGAAGAAATGGCTCGAGCAATGAGATTATCTTTACGTTGGGCAAAACGTTCTAAAGATGAGTTTGAGCGCTTAGGTAATCAAAACTCACTCTTTGGTATTATCCAGGGTGGTTCAGACGAAGCTTTACGTGAAGAGTCTTTAAAAGGTTTAACCGAAATTGGTTTTGAAGGTTATGCTATCGGAGGCTTAGCCGTAGGTGAGCCAAAGCCTGTGATGTATAAGGCTTTATCTCATATTGCCCCTAATATGCCTGAAGATAAACCAAGATATCTAATGGGCGTAGGTACTCCTGCTGATATTCTGCAAGGTGTACTAAATGGTGTGGATATGTTTGATTGTGTAATGCCATCTCGTAATGCTAGAAACGCTCACTTATTTACTTCAAAAGGTGTAGTAAGAATTCGCAACAGTAAGTATGCAATGGATACTTCTCCATTAGATGAGAATTGTTCATGCTATACCTGTCGTCACTACTCAAAGGCATATTTACATCACTTAGATAAATGTCATGAGCTTTTGGGAGCTCAATTAAATACTATTCACAATCTGCACTTCTATGAGCATTTTATGGCTGATATAAGAAAAGCTATTGAAGATGATCGCTTAGAGCAGTTTGCTGAGGAGTTTTATAAAGTTTACGGATATCCAGAGCTTGTATAAATGACAATTTTGCTCATAAATATATTTGTGCACAAACTGTGATATACTTTCGTGATGTCTGTTTAAAAGCTAATGAAGATTAATCATCAGAAATATTTAATAGTTAGCCTTTAACAACCAATTTTTGTGAATGCAGAGATTTGTTTTGAAGATAATGTCATCAAAAATCTGCTTAAATTTCAGAGAAATATCTCTAAATATTTTTTATTTAACTACAGGAAAAAAATATGAGCATTATTCCAACCGCATTTGCAGCAGATGCAGCTGCAAATCCAGCTCAGCAGGGCGATTTTAGTATGATCATCGTGCTGACGATCTGTATGATCGCTGTTTACTTCTTCTTTATGCGTCCAAACAACAAGAAGCGTAAAGAGATGCAGAAGTTATTAGATAACTTAGCAGTAGGCGATGAGGTTTTAACTAACGGCGGTATCGCTGGCCGAATTGTTAAGTTACCAGATAACAAGGAATATGTTTTAGTTTCTGTATCTAGTGGCGTTGTAATGCAGATTAAGCGCAACTACGTTGTAGCAGTTCTTCCAAAGGGAACTTTAGAGGCTGTTGCAGTAGATAAGTCTGTAAGTACTCCTAAAAATTCAAAATAATTTTTAATCCATGTCTGAAGCTACCTTAAAAGGTAGCTTTGTGTTTTTTTACTTTGAGGGTAGCTAACAGTGTTAAACAAATTCCCTTTGTGGAAAAACATAATGGTATTTTTAATTATTGCCATTGGTTTTTTCTATTCCCTCCCAAATCTATACGGTGAAGATCCTGCTCTGCAGATTTCAGGAAGTCACGGCACCGAACTCGATCAGAAAACAGTTGATTCAATTAAGGCAACTTTAGATGCTAAAAACCTTGAAGGTAACTACGAGTTTGAAAACAGCCAGCTTCTAATCCGTTTTAATAATACCGATTCACAGTTAACTGCAAGAGAACTTGTAACTAAGCAGTTAGGTGAGAATTATGTGGTTGCTCTAAACCTAGCTCCTGCAACTCCAGCATGGATGAGAGCGATTGGTATGCATCCACTAAAGCTAGGTCTTGATCTTCGTGGTGGTGTTCACTTCTTAATGGAAGTTGACATGGAAGAAGCTATGAAGAAGATGAGGACACAGCTTACTAACGACTTTAGAACTGAACTTCGTAATCGTGGCATTCGTTTAACCGGCGTAAAAGCTGAAAACGACTATGTATTAGTTGAGTTCAAAGATGAGGAAACTCGTGATAATGCTAAGAAAGTTCTTGAGTCAAATCACAAAGACTTTACTGTTGTAGCTCAGGATATTGGTGATAAGTACTTTGTAAGAGCAACTATGACTCCTGCAAAACTGTCTGAAGTTCGTACTAATGCTGTTGATCAGAACATCAATATTATCCGTAACCGTGTTAACGAGTTAGGTGTAGCTGAACCTTTGGTTCAAAGACAGGGTGCTGACAGATTAGTAGTAGAGCTACCAGGTGTTCAAGATACAGCAAGAGCAAAAGAAATCTTAGGTGCAACTGCAACTTTGGAATTCAGACTTGTTGATTCAAATGCTGATGTTCAGGCAGCAGCTGCAGGTCACGTACCAGCGGGTACTGAGGTTATCAACGATGCTAAGGGCTATCCTGTAGTAGTTCAAAAGCAGGTTGTTTTAACTGGTGATCATATCGTTGATGCAAGCTCAAGCGCTGATGAAAACGGTCGCCCTCAGGTTAATATTAGCCTTGATTCTCGTGGCGGTACCATTATGTCTAATTTCACCAAAGACAATATTGGTAAACCAATGGGTACCAACTTCATTGAGTATGTAGTTGTTCCATCAACCGATCCTAATGCTCCAAAACCAGGTGAGCCTAACTACAAACCTAAGTTCAAGAAGATTGAAAGAATGATTAACGTGGCAACTATTCAGTCACGTCTAGGTTCAAACTTCAGAATCACTGGTTTGGATTCACCTAAAGAAGCTCATAACTTAGCTTTATTATTAAGAGCAGGTGCTCTGATTGCACCTATTCAGATTGTTGAAGAAAGAACCATTGGTCCTTCATTAGGTCAGCAGAACATTGAAAACGGCTTGAAGGCTATGCTTTATGGTGTTGCTTTCTTGTTCATCTTCATGATTATCTACTATAAAGCATTCGGTTTTATTGCAAACTTAGCTCTTCTATTTAACTTAGTCCTTCTAGTAGGCGTGATGTCTTTAATCCCTGGTGCGACTATGACCTTGCCTGGTATTGCAGGTATCGTGTTAACCCTGGGTATGGCAGTTGATGCTAACGTGTTGATTTATGAACGTATCCGTGAGGAAATCAGACATGGCAGACCAATTCAGCAGGCTATCAATGAGGGTTATGCAAGAGCATTCGTAACAATTGCCGATTCTAACATTACTTCATTCATTACTGCTTTAATCCTATTCATGGTAGGTACAGGTGCTGTTAAGGGCTTCGCTTTAGTATTGATGATTGGTCTTGCAAGCTCTATGTTTACTGCTGTTACAGCATGTCGTGCAGTAGTTAATATCATCTACGGCGGACGTAATGTTAAGAAGCTGTACATTTAGGAGACAAGTTCATGTTACAGTTTATTAAAGACGGTACAGTTATTCCGTTTATGAAGATCAAAGGTACTGTAGAGTTAATCTGCATTGCCTTGGTAATCGGAAGCATTGTCGCTATGTGTACTAAAGGTTTGAACTGGGGCCTTGATTTTACCGGCGGTATTGTAGTTGAGACTGAATACACCGACGGTGTTGATCTTAGTCAGGTAAAAGATGCCTATGCTAAAGAAGGTATCGTTGGTACTACACAGCACTTTGGTTCTCAAAAAGATGTGATGGTTAGAGTTGCTCCTAAAGAGGGCTTAGACCAGCAGACTGTTACTAATAAGGTAATGGTTGCATCAAGAACAATTGATAAGGACGTTAAATTAAGCCGTTCAGAGTACGTGGGTCCTGCTGTAGGTGAGGAACTTGTTGAAAGCGGTATCTTAGCTATTGTTGTATCTTTAATTGCAATTCTAGCTTACGTTGCATTCCGTTTCGAGTGGCGTATGGCAACTGGTGCGGTTATTTCTCTAGCATACGATGTTATCGTAGTTTTAGGCGTGTTCTCTGTAATGCAGATTGAATATGACTTAACTGTATTAGCTGCGGTTTTAACCGTTGTAGGTTACTCACTAAACGATAAGATCGTTGTATTCGATCGTATCCGTGAAAATGCAGTTAACTTACCTCGTAATACCTCTATGTATGATGTGTTCAATATTTCTATTACAGAAACATTATCAAGAACCATCATCACCTCAGGCACGACCCTTATCACCGTAGTGTCTTTAATGATATTTGGTGGTGAAATGATTTATGGTTTCGCCTTAGCATTGTTTGTTGGTATTGTATTTGGTACTATTTCATCAATCTACGTGGCTTCAACTTGGGCTTTAATCTTAGGAATTAAGAGAGAAAATTTAGTTCCAGTAAAGGTCGAGAAGAAAGAGTCAGATGGTTATGAAACCATGGACTGATACTGAAAATAAGATAAATAATGTTTAGATTTTTAAAGACCCATTCCCTAGCAACAGGTATGGGTCTTGTTGCCTTAATGGCCTTAACAGGTTGCCAAAACTTTACTTCATCATCTAAATTAGATCTTGAAGGGGCGATTACTGTTCCATCAGAATATGTCTATACAGCTTCCATTTCTGAAAAAAGCTCAACAAGAGAACAAAACATTCTGACAAATCTTTTGATGATCTTAGAGTCAGATGCAAAGTCAGCTGAGGATAAGGCTGAATTGTTCTATGAGGTAGGCTCTCTTTATGACGATTTAGGTCTTGAGGCTATGGCAAGATTCATGCTCATGAATTCTATTGTCAATAAGCCTGGCTTTGCTCGTCCATATGAGCTTTTGGGTATCTACTTCTTTAAAGAAGGCAGAATTGCTGAAGCTTGCGATGCTTTTGATTCAGCAATTGAGTTAGATAAACAGAAAACTAGCACTTATCCATATTTAAATCGAGCCTTCGTCATGTACTATACACGTCATTACAAAATGGCTGTAGATGATATGAAAGTCTTCTTTAATTCAGATCCTACCGATCCTTACAGAATGCTATCTATGTATTTTGTTGAAGAGAAAGTTATAGGTCAAAAAAATGCTTTAAAAAATCTTGAGCAAAACTATATCAAAGGGCAGACTGCAAAAAGAAAAGATTCCTGGGGAGATGCCTTAGTTCTTTATTATTTAGACAAGATGTCTCAAAAAGAACTGTTTAAAGATATGCTTTTAGTTAAAGATGACGAGGATCTTTTCCAAGAGCATCTTTGTGAAGCTTATTATTATGTAGGTAAAAAAGCTTTAGAAAAAGGAAACGATAAGCTAGCTTATGATTACTTTAAGTTATGCAGATCTACCCGTAAGTATGGTTTCTTAGAGTACAGAAATGCCTATATTGAAATGCAGGCACTTGAAAGAAAGTACAATCTTTTAAAAGTGGCTCCATTAGAAGACAATGATAATGAGTAAGAGGTAAGCAATGTCCGAGATAGATGATAAAATTTCAGAATGTCCCGTATGCCGAGCAGCATCAAATGCTGCAGATAAGGCAACAGATGTTGCAATTGATCTTGATGAGGCGCAAAAAGAAGCCATCAAGTCTCAAATGATTGCATCAGATGATGCTTTTGTTATGAGCGAGTTCTTTAAAGCTCTATCTGATCCTACAAGATTAAATATGGTTCATGCCATGCTCTTACATAAATGGCTGTGTGTAAGTGATATTGCATCTCTTGTAGGCTTGAGTAAATCAGCAGTATCTCATCAATTAGCTTATATGAGAATTAACAAATTAGTAAGAGTAAAAAGAGAGGGGAGAAAAGTCTTCTATGCTCTAAATGACTCTCATGTTGAATCTGTTTTTGCTTTAGCTTTATCTCATATTAAAGAATAATAGTGTGTTGATTTATAACACATTATTATAACTGTTCACATTATTACATTTGATTTATTAAAACAGTTATTTCATTAAAATCACAATCAAAAATCATTATGACAAAACCAGTTTATTTTGATTATGCAGCTGCAACTCCAACTGATAAAAGAGTTATCGACACTATGGTGTCATGCATGTCTATTGATGGTCACTTTGCTAATCCTCATGCAAAGGATCATGTCTACGGTTGGGAAGCTGCTGAATCTGTGGAGAACGCAAGAGAGCAGGTAGCTTCTTTAATTGGAGCTTCTCCTCTTGAGATCACTTTTACCTCAGGAGCTACAGAGAGTAACAATCTAGCTATCTTTGGCGCAGCTAAAGGTTTAGCTAAAAAAGGCGACACAAGACGTCACATCATTACCTCTAAAATTGAGCACAAAGCAATTTTAGAAGCATGTGAGATTTTAGAAGAGGATGGTTATAAAGTAACCTATTTAACTCCAACTAAAGAAGGAATCATTACTTCAGAAATGGTTGAAGATGCAATTGATGAAGATACCTTCTTAGTATCAATTGCTCAGGCAAACTCTGTTTTAGGAGCAATAAGTGATGTGCATGCAATCGCGTCAGTATGTAAAAAGCATCAAGTCTTTTTCCATACTGATACAGCTCAGAGTATCGGTTACCTGAAGATGGACTATGACCACAGCAACATTGATATGGTCTCATTAACCGCAGAAAAAGTTTGTGGTCCTAAAGGTGTAGGTGCTCTCTATGTAAGAAGATCTTCAAATGTGCCATTATTTGCTCAAATTTATGGTGGCGGACAGGAAAAAGGCTTAAGAGGAGGTACAGTACCAACTCATGAGGTCGCTGGTTTAGGTAAAGCTTTTGAGATCTTAAAGAGTGAAGCTAAAACCGATAAGGCTCGTTTTGAAAAATTAAGACAAAGAATTTTGGATGGTATCAAAGATGTACCTGGCTTAATTGTAAACGGCTCTAAAGAGCATAATTTGCCAAATATCCTTTCTATCAGTTTTGATGGTGTAGATGGTCATATGCTCTTACCTACTTTATCTAATATTGCAGCATCTACAGGATCTGCTTGCTCTTCAAGTGATTTAAAACCTTCATATATCTTAAAAGCTATTGGTCTTAGTGATGATGAGGCTCGTGCTTCATTAAGACTGTCTTTTGGTAGATTCACCAAAGATGAAGATATCGATATTTTAATCAACGAAATTACTACAAAAGTTCCAAAGCTTGTGGGAGCAGGTTCAATGTGGAATGTGAGGTAAACATGTTTAAGCTTTTTTCTAGTAATACAAAAAACGCAAGTGCTAATGAAGAATTAGTAGCGGTTACCTTAAAGGAAGGCACAGCTAAAGCTCCTTTTTCAAAAGATAGTGCCTTTGCTCCAAATGCAAATGGTGGCTATGACGTTTTTGTAAATACAAATGATTTTAAATGGTATCAAGTTGCAGCTAAGACCATTGCATCTTTAAAGCTGTATAACTTTGAATTTAAGTCAGATGTAGCTCTTTCAGAGCTAGATCTTTACTGGTTTTTAACTGCTTTATATGACGGTAAACATGATTACACTGTGTCTTGTGATTATGCTCAGAATGTCTTAGATAAAGTTGCAATGACTGTTAACACTGTAAGTGTGTTTAGAAAGATTGCTGACAGTGATTCAAAGATCTCAACCCCAGAAAAAGTTATCAATGTCTTATTTGATTTAGTAAAAGAAGCTGCAGACGCACAAGGTGACAGCGCTTCATTAAAGCTGATTAAGCGTGGTGATCTTGAGTTTGAAAAATATGCAGGTCTAAATGCTGTAGGCTTTGCTTCAGATGAAGATCCTTGCATGGGTATCATCGACTATGTACCAAAGTGCTGTCAAAAAGACTCACCTGTACAAGTAGCCCTTGTTGGTAAAGGAATTACCTTTGATACTGGTGGTTATTCTCTAAAGCCTGATAAGTATATGGAAACTATGCGTACAGATAAGACTGCTGTAGTTTATCTGTGTGGCGCGGTAACACTAGCTGCAAAGCTTGGTATTAAAAAGCATGTAAGACTGTACCTGTGCTGTTCTGAGAACATGGTATCAGGTCGAGGTATGTTGCCTGGTGATATCGTAACCTATCCAAACGGTATTAGCGTTGAAATTAACAATACAGATGCTGAGGGTAGATTGGTTTTAGCAGACGGTCTTTTACAGGCAGGAGAGGATAAGGCTCAATATGTTCTTGATATGGCAACTCTAACAGGAGCTGCTAAGATTGCTGTAGGTCGTGATATGTTCTCTGTTTTAACTAAAGAAAAAGAGTTAGATAAGAGCTTGGTATCAGCATTTGAGAAGACCGGTGAAATGTACTGGCAGTTGCCTTTAGCTCAATATCATAGACGCTTCTTATCCTCAAGAAGAGCTACAGTTACAAATTCAGGCCATGGTGAAGGAGCTCCTGGCTCATCTGTTGCCGCCTCATTCTTAGAACAGTTTGTCGATAAAAACACACCATGGGTTCATATCGATCTCTCATCTGCTTACTTACCAGATGGATCTCCATTCTTAGCTGCAGGTCCTACTGGCAGCACTATTCTAGGTTTAGCTACCTGGCTTTGTGAGTAATTTTTGTTAGAGGCTCTGCTCCGGCAGATCCTCTTTTAAAGAAATTTTAAACTCATCATTCCTAAGCCTTTATTTAAAAGCCAGCTTAGGAAAACCATCCTTTGTTTTTGATTTTCGCTTCATACGTTTTTTTCTTCTATATTGCATATAATTGAGAAAGTAAAAGGCTTTTATAAGGAGCGTAATATGTATCAGAATATCGTCATTCTTACAGGTGCTGGTATTTCAGCAGAGTCAGGCATTCCTGTCTTTAGATCAGAAACAGGTTTATGGGAACAGGAAAGAGTTGAAGATGTGGCAACCTATGACGGATTTTTAAGAGATAAAACTAAAGTTCACGAGTTTTATAACAAGATGCGTCGCTCTTTGTTAGATAAAAAGCCAAATCCAGCTCATTTAGCTTTAGCAAGACTAGAAAAAGAGTATTCAAAAAAGTATGGCGCAAATGTAAATCTAGTGACACAGAATATTGATGATCTGCATGAAAAGGCAGGTTCAGAAAAGATCATCCATATGCACGGCAGGTTAAAGAGTATTCTCTGTGAGCACTGCAATAAGCGATATCCTTTTAATGATGACTCAAGTATAGAGTCAGAATGCAAGTTCTGTCACCATAAGTCACTACGTCCTGATATTGTTTGGTTCGGTGAAATGCCTTATCAGATGGATGAAATTGAAACTCTGCTTTCAAAATGTGATTTGTTCTTATCTATAGGTACATCAGGAGTAGTCTATCCAGCTGCAGGATTCTGTCAGGTTGCAAGAGCCTCTGGTGCTGCTTGCATCGAATTTAATCTGTCACAATCAGCAGTAGGCTCTCAATTTAATTGTGGAATTTACGGAAAAGCATCAAAAACTTTGCCTGAGTTTGTGTCTGCACTAATTGATACTGGAAATTTACCTAATAACGTCAAATTTTAGCATGCAAGAGCACTGAATAGTGTTTATTCTGATGCTGTGATTGAGCATAGACCCTCTTGTAAATTCTTAACATGATCTCATCCTGCCTTTCTTCAGGCAGGTTGTGAAACTGGGTTAAAACTTCGTTCCAAAGGTTATTCTCATTGCAGCTGTTCTTTTGCGATGAAGCTTTATATTTATAAGGTGATTTAAACATACAGCCATTTCCTCATTTTTATTCTTATATATAGAGTAGTTTTGATTTTGCTACTGTCAAAGAAATGAGAATAAACATCAAAGCTATGTCATAGTTTTAAAATAATTGGCTCTAGGAGAACTCTTTTTACTTGAAAATTGACATTTTTACACTTTTAAAATTTTTCTGAGCCATCATTTTAAATGACATGAAATTTATTACGATGCCAGTCATGGCCACTAAGATATTCAAATTGTAGAAGGTTATCATGTCCAAGACAGTGAATGTAAGTTTTAAACTAGATAGTTCGTTAAAACAGCAGATGAAATCTATATGCAAAGATCAGGGTATATCAATGAGAGCTGCTTTTATAAGCTTTGCGAAGAAAGTTTGTAGTGAAAATAAAATACCATTTGAGTTCTCTTTAGATCCATTTTATTCAAAAGAAAATATGGAAAGACTTAGAAAGTCAATTGCACAAATGGAGTCATCTGGCAGCGACTTTAAAGACAATATCTCTTAAAGCCAAACAAAGCACCTTAAATGGATAATAATTACTACGTCATTTTGCGAAAAATCGTGTCTATACTGATATAATTATGAGATTTGAAAAAAGATAACGAGATATAAAAGAACATGGCAACAGATAAGATTAATTTAATGAACCTCTCACCTGAAGAATTAAAGGAATTCTTTGAGTCTATAGGTGAGAAGTCCTTTAGAGCGCAACAGATCATGCGTTGGATATACCAGTTTGGTGTAACCGACTTTGAGCAGATGACTAATCTTAGAAAAGATCTGCGTGCCAAATTAAAGGAAATGTGCGTAATTACTGCACCTGAGATCGTAACTGAACAAAAAGCATCTGATGGTACCACTAAATGGGCTTTAGATATTGGAGACGGTCAGTTAGTTGAAACAGTGTTAATTCCTGAAGAGGACAGAAACACCTTATGTATTTCAACTCAGGTAGGATGCCCTGTTAAGTGTTCTTTCTGCAGAACCGGTGCACAAGGATTCAATCGTAATCTTACAGTAAATGAGATCATAGGTCAGGTCTTTAGAGCATCAACACGTGTAGGCTTTAGTAACAACCAGGAACAAAAGCCTATTTCTAACGTCGTAATGATGGGTATGGGCGAGCCTTTGCTAAATCTTGCAAATGTAACTAAGACCTGTGAGTTATTACTCTCAGATTATGGCTTTGCTTTATCAAAGAGAAGAGTAACCGTGTCTACATCAGGTGTTGCTCCTGTTTTAAATAAAGTAGCAGGCAAACTTGATGTTGCCTTAGCTTTATCTTTACATGCTCCTAATGACAAATTAAGAGATGAATTAGTACCAATCAATACTAAGTACCCAATAGCAGAAGTTCTAGATGCTGTAAGAAATTACTTAGATAAGTCAAACGCTAACTGTGGCAGAGTAACAATTGAGTACGTGCTACTTGATCATGTAAATGACAGTACAGAGCAAGCTCATGAGCTTGTAAATTTATTAAGAACTATTCCATGTAAAGTTAACCTAATTCCATTTAACGAGCATGAGAATTCAGAATACAAGAAACCTTCTAATAGCAGAATCGACAGATTCTACAAAGTATTGTTTGATGCAGGCTTTACTGTAATTAAACGTACTACAAGAGGCGATGAGATTTCAGCTGCCTGCGGACAGCTAGCAGGTCAGGTAAAGGATAAACTGGCAAAACTAAAAATTCAGGCCAAAGAAATATAAAGACAACAAGGCGAAAACTAAAAATGAGTTCAAAAAGGTTGAGAGCAATTAGAAACAGAGATAGATCCAAAGTACAAGCTCAGATTCAAAAAGAGGCAAGTGAGCCTATGATGGACGATTTAAAAAATGATGTAGCTCAGGACACATCAAAAGTAGAGCCTGAACTTAACATCCAAGAGAATTTAAAAACAGAGTCATCTTCAAGCGAGAATGCTCAAGATACAATTGAAGTAGAGTCAAATGCTGCGTTTAAGAGTGCTCAGGATTTAGAGTCTATTATGTCGGTATCTCCTTTAGAGCAGGCAAAATCAGCTCTAAAAGAAAATCCTTCATCTCCATTGAGCGCACAGGTTGATGCTCCTGTAACTGAGAATGTTTCAGAAAGCATCAAAACTCCTGATTTAGATGCAGCTACTGATAGCTCAAATGTTGATACTCCAATAGATTCAATTCAAAAGGCTCCTGATTTTAGAAGCGAGAAAAAGATCGTAGCTAATGATGTTGATGATCCAGATAAGATCCCTGTAGCACCATCACTTGCTGACAATGAAGTTCCAAATTGTCCAGGTGCAATCTTAATGCACGCAAGAGAAATGTTAGGTTTATCTTTAAGTGAAGTAGCTAGACGCTTAAATCTGAGAATCAATACCGTAAATGATCTCGAGCATGACAGATTGAATCAGCCGACAGCCGTTCCTTTTGCCTCAGTTCATATTGCTAATTATGCAAAGTTAGTAAATATTGATCCTGAAATTGTAGTAAAACTCTACAAAGACAAGGTAATGCAGGCAGTGCAGACCCAAGCCTTGAATGCAAAGGTTTTACAAAAGCAATCAAACTCAGGCATGATTTCAAAGAAGTTCCTGTTTGCAGTCTTAGGTGTAGCTATTGTAGCTGTAATTGCTGTTGGCGTGATTGCTTACGAGATGGGATCATCAACTGCTAAGAGCACTGGTTCTTTAGTAATTGAAGACAATGTTCAGGCTCAGGAAGATACTGACGGCAGTCTAACTTTGGATACAGAAAATTCAAAGTTAAGGACTAATGTTATAGAAGAAACTCCTGCTCCTAGTGTTGATATCAATACTCAGATGGCTCAGGCTCAGGCAAATGCTCTTGATACAAATGAGATCATTAGCTTACAGAACCAGTCAAAGCAGAATGTATCATCTGCAAATACTAATGAGTCATTACAGGTTAAAGGTCAGGCAGCTAAGAAGATGTTAGGCAACACCAATAATGAAGCTACCATCATCGAAGAAGCTCCTCCTGTTCAAGACAATTCTTTAAAGCCTGTAGATTTAGGTTCTCAGAATGCAAAGGGGACAAAGAAACAGTCATCAAATGACAAGCTAGCTTTAAAGACCTTACCTGCTGTTGAAACAGACAGAAAGTCAGTAGTTACAGAAGCTCCAAAGGCTCAGGTAAAAACAGAGCAGAAGACTGAACCTGCTCCTGCTCAGGCAGTCAAACTTTCAGCTAATTTAAGAGATGTATCATCATCTGTAAGATTAGCAGGTAGAATTGATCCATTAGAGAGCCTTAACAGCGTAACTGTTAAAGTACTGTCTGATGTATCTTTAAAAATTACAGGTTCTGGTAAAGTCTTAAAAGAAGGTTCATTTAAGGCAGGTCAGACTATTAAAGTTATGGGTATTCCTCCTTTAAGAGTAAGTGTAGCCGATCCTTCAAAGATTAGAGTTACCTATAGAGGTGCTTCAGTATCAGTTCCTCGTTCTTCACAGGTAACCTTTACTCTACCTCAGCGTTAAGGTAAGAACTCATGGAATGGAAAGCTAATGAGATTGTAAGACGTAAAAGTCGTCAGATTAAGGTAGGCTCTGTCTTAGTTGGAGGCGGAGCTCCTATTTCTGTGCAGTCTATGACTTCAACTGATACCATGGATGTAGCTGCAACAGTAGCTCAGATTAAGGCTTTAGAAAGTGCTGGCGCTGATATCGTAAGAGTAACTGTACCTACCTTAAAAGCTGTTGATGCATTTGAACAGATCGTAAAGAGCGTTGATGTTCCTATTGTCTCTGATATTCACTTTGACTATAGAATCGCAATTGAATGTGCTAAAAAAGGTGCTGCAGCTTTAAGAATTAACCCTGGCAACATCGGTTCTCATGAAAAAATTGAGGCGGTCTGTCAGGCTGCTAAAGACTATGGCTTACCTATTAGAGTAGGTGTAAACGCAGGCTCTTTAGATAAAGATTTAATCGAAAAGTATGGCGCTCCATGTCCTGACGCCATGGTAGAGGCTGCCCTAAGAGCTGCTACCACTTTAGATGATCACAACTTTGAAGACTACGCTTTCTCTGTAAAAGCATCTGAATTAAACCTTTGTGTTAGTGCCTATGAGCAGTTAGCTAAAAAGACTGATGCTCCATTACATTTGGGTATTACAGAAGCCGGTGGTCTTACAGGTGGTACTGTATTATCATCTATAGGTATTTCTTGGTTATTAAAACAGGGCATTGGTGATACTTTAAGAGTGTCATTAGCAGCAGATCCTGTCGAAGAGATTAAAGTTGGCTGGGCAATTTTAAAGAGTATGCACCTGCGTACTCGTGGTGTGGAAATTGTCGCATGTCCTACCTGTGGTCGTAGAGGTATTGATGTAGTTGCAACTGTAGCCGAGTTAGAAAAGCGTTTGAGCGACATTAAAGAAACTCTGAAAATTGCAGTTATGGGCTGTGTGGTTAATGGTCCAGGTGAAGCTTTGCATGCTGATATTGCAGTATGCGGTGCAGCTAACGATCGCTGCCTTGTATATGAAGACGGTCAGATGATGGGCAAGATCCCTTGCTCAGAAGCAGTAGATTTAATAGAAAAGCGTGTGAGAACGCGCCTTGATAAATAAAGGAAAAGATAATTTTATGGCACTTATGGTTCAAGCTATCAGAGGTATGAACGATCTTCTACCTGAAGATACCTCTGTATGGCAACAGGTTGAAAAAGTTTTACGTGAAACTGTATCTTCATATGGCTATAGTGAAGTTCGTATGCCAATTGTTGAAAAGACCAAACTTTTCTGCAGAGCAATTGGTGAGGTAACTGATGTTGTAGAAAAAGAGATGTACTCTTTTGAAGACAGATCAGGTGATCATTTATCATTACGTCCTGAGGGTACAGCAGGATGTGTAAGAGCCTGCATTGAACATAACTTAGTTTACAATCAGGAACAGCGCCTGTGGTACATGGGACCTATGTTCCGTCACGAAAGACCTCAAAAGGGCAGATACCGTCAGTTCCACCAGATGGGAGTGGAGGTATTTGGTTTAGATGGTCCAGACATTGATGCAGAGTTAATTGCTTTGACCTATTCAATTTGGAAGAAGCTCGGCATTGAGAATGAATTAGAGTTACAGCTAAATTCTTTAGGTTCAGCTGAAGAAAGAGCCACATACAGAGAAGCATTAGTAAAATTCTTAGAAGCTCACTTCGATGAACTTGATGAAGATAGCAAGAGAAGAACTCATACCAATCCTTTACGTGTTTTAGATACCAAAGATGAAAAGGTAATTGAGATCTTAAAGGATGCACCAAAATTATCTGACTATTTTGGTGAAGAAACTAAAGCTCATTTTGACGGACTACGCAAGTTCCTAGATAAATTAGGCATTAAGTACGTGCTCAATGATAGACTAGTACGTGGTCTTGATTACTACAATTTAACCGTATTTGAGTGGGTAACAACTGCCCTAGGCGCTCAGGGAACTGTATGTGGCGGTGGTCGTTACGATGGTCTAGTAGAGCAACTAGGTGGTGCACCAACTAAAGCTGTAGGCTTTGGTTTAGGTTTAGAGAGATTGATCTTACTGTTATTAACTTTAGGTAAGGTAGCTCCAATGCCAAATGTGGATGTTTATGTTGTAGGCTCAGGTGAGGGGGCAGAAATGAGAATGTTAGAAGTATCTAACTTCTTAAGACAGTCTTTGCCTGGAGTTGCTGTGATGAACCACTGTGGTGGCGGAAATTTCAAGAAACAGTTTAAGAAAGCTGATAAATTCTGTGCTAAGGTTGCAGTTATCATTGGCGAGAGTGAGATTGCTAATAATTCTGTTACTATTAAAAACATGACAGATAAAGATGCACAGCAGCAGGAATGTCCTTTAGATAAGGCAGCTGATGCAATTAAGGCAATCTTAGGCTAATAAAAAACTAAGATTTATAAATTACGATTCATACTAAAAAGGAATAGAAGATGGATGTTTTAACAGACGATCATGAGAGAGAGGAAGTCGTCCGTAAATGGTGGCATGAGAACTGGCTTTCATTAACTGTAGGTGTAGTAATTGCAATTGGTGCAATGGTAGGCTACAGACAGTACCAGTCATATCAGAATGATACTTCAGCAAAATATGCTTATGAAATGTCTACTCTGCAGACTAAGCTAGTTTTAAATCCTGCTAATACCACAGCTGATGCTCAGAAGTTCATCAAAGAGCACGAGGATATCTACGGTTCTTTATTAGCTTTAGATTTATCATCAATTGAAGCAAAGCAGGGCAACTATGACAAGGCTTTAGAGAACGCTTTGTTTGCTAAAAAGAACGGTGGCGACTTAGTATCTCCAAATGCAACTTTAGTTGCAGCTCAGATTTTAACTGAGCAGAAGAAATTTGATGAAGCTGTAAAAGAATTAGATTCTGTAAAATCTGAGGCTTATGAGATTGAAAAACAAGAGCTTTTAGGTGATATCTATTTTGCGAAAAAAGATCTTGATAAAGCTCATGATGCTTACAAGAAAGCTTTAGATGTCAGCGAGAGCAAGAAGATTTCAATCAGCCCTCTGTTGCAGATGAAGTTTGATAATCTGATAAAAGATGGTGATGAGCCTGCTTTTAAGAGAGCTCAGAAATTAGAAGAAGTGATTGCATCTTCAGCTTCAGAAATTAAAAAATAAGAGTTAACTGTTAATGCAGTTAAGAAATAGCCGTCGGCAAATAATAAGGTGACATATATGTTGAAAAAGAAGCTGTTGTGCGTGCTTGCTTTATCAGCTCTGGCTTTAGTGAATACAGGCTGTAATTCCAATAAGGATTTGTTCGCTCCTGTTGAATCTCCTGAAGTCAAAAATCAGTTTGAGCCGGAATATGTTTGGTCTCAGTCTACACAGGGTGTAGATAAGTTCTACTCACAGTTAGTTCCATGCATTAGTGGAAAGACACTGTTTATAGCCGGTCGTGAAGGTAAGGTATACGCCTTTAACGTACTCAATGGTGATGAACAGTGGCTGATAGACTTATCTGATGAAGAAGAGAATGATACCAAGCGTTCAGCAAGGCTAAACGGTGGTATGACAGCTTCAGATGCCTTTGTTGCCGTAGGTTCAGAGAACGGTTATCTCTATGTTTTAAATAGAAAAGACGGTTCTATTTACTTTAAATATTATTTAGGCTCGGAGATTGTAACTCGTCCTGCTTTTTCAGCTAGCGGTGACAAGCTCTTTGTCTTAGATGCTGTAGGTAAACTTTCAGCTTTTGATCTTGTAAAGAAGACTCGCTTATGGGTATCGGGAGATTCAGACAATGCACTGCATTTAAGATCTCAAGCTACCCCTGTTGCTATCGGTGATGAGTTAGTAATTTTAGGAACTTCATCAGGTAGAGTTTTAATGATTAGCCAGAATGATGGTTACTTATTAAATCAGGTTATTGTAGGCGAGAATAACGGAAGTTCAGATCTTGATAGAATGTCTGACGTTTCCTCAACTCCACTGTTACTTGGCAATTATATGTATACAACAGCATATAATTCAGGTTTCGTGAAGTATTCTTTAGAAAAGGAAACTGTTGAAGGTAAACTTGCATACCACTCTTCAAAAGATATTGCCTATGATGACAATTTCTTTGTTTTAACTGGTGATAACGGTCATGTATTCTGTGTTCGCCGTTCAGACAATGTTGAGGTTTGGGAAAATCCACAATTGAGCTATCGTAATGTAACCGCTCCTGCTATTTACGGTAACTATGCTGTGGTAGGTGATCTTGAAGGTTATCTGTATTTTATGAATCTTAACAACGGTGTGATTGAGTCTAAGATTCAGATTTCAAGTTCTCCAATTTATGTAGCTCCACTTGTAGCTGGAAACTGCTTAGTTGTTTACTCATCTTCAGGTGCTGTTGATGTTTTATATTACGATCCAATTGATATCGTAATTCCTAAGAAACGTTATACCGATCTTGAGATGGTAACTGGCAATACTGCTGCTTTAATTGCAGCTCAGGCAATGTCTCCAACTGCTGCAGGTTCTGGAGTAACTCAAGAAGATCTTGAAAAACGTCGTGCAGAAGCTCGTAAGATCGTAGCTCAGATTGAGGCTCAACAGCGTGCTGCTGAAGCTCAGTATCGTGAGTACCAGAGACAGAAAGCTGAATACGAGAGAAGAGTTGCTGAGTACGAAAAGAAGAAACGCGAAGCTTTATCAGGTTACGGTTTAATGCCAGATAGTGGTATTAAGTCTGACTCAGATGAAGAATATGTAGAGGACGACTCTGAATAATACTGTTGTGAAACAGCATGATTCGTCCGTTGTGTAAAAAGGGGGAGTTGCCCCCTTTTGACGTTATAGTAAGCCACCCTTACAAGGATGTTTAATGAAAGTAGTTGCTTTAGTAGGTTGCCCTAATGTTGGTAAATCTACATTTTTCAACAGACTTACTAAGACTAGAGATGCTCTAGTTGCAGATTTTCCAGGTTTAACCCGTGATAGAAAGTACGGCCGTGCTTTATATGAAGGTCGTGAGTACGTGCTGATTGATACTGGTGGTATTGCAGAGGATGCCACTAACCAACCTGAAGAAGTCACCTCTCGCATGACCAATCAGGCTTTATTAGCTATTGATGAATGCGATTTAGTCCTGTTCATGTTGGACGCAAGAGCAGGTCTCTTACCTGGTGACTATAAGGTTGCTGATTACATTCGCCGTTCTGGTAAAAAGTGCGCCATTATCGCAAATAAGGTTGATGGTCTTGATCCAGAGACAGCAGGTGCTGAATTCTACGCTTTAGGCTTAGGTGAAGTTTATCCTACAGCTGTAGTTCACGGTCGTGGTGTCGCCAATGTTCTAGAAGATGTAATTGCTCCTTTATTAAGAGAAGAAGGTCCTCTAGATTGCGATTTAACCCCTGAAGAGTTAGAAGAGCGCGAAAGAAAGGCTCATGAAGAAGAATTAGCTCAATGGGAAGAAGGTTATCAGTTCTTAGATAACGTTCCTGTTGATATGATTGGCGGTGGCTTTGACTGGCACGAGCATAAAGAGAAATTCCGCGCCAGAATGAAAGGCGAGGATGTTGACGGTCAGAACGGAGATAACAGCAAGGATACACCATTTTCTGATCTGCCAATCAAGATTGCTATTGTAGGTAAGCCAAACGTAGGTAAGTCTACTTTAACTAACCGTATGTTAGGTGAAGAGCGTGTGATCGTAGCAGACCACCCTGGTACTACCCGTGACTCAATCTATATTCCGCTAGAGCGTGATGACAAGAAATATATTGTTATTGATACAGCAGGTGTGAGAAAGCGCCGTAAGGTATCTGAGGCAATTGAGAAGTTCTCAATTGTTAAGACCTTAAAGGCAATTGAAGATTGTAATGTAGCTTTATTAGTTATCGATGCAAGATCACATGTTACTGATCAGGATCTGTCATTATTAGGCTTTATTTTAGAATCAGGTCGTTCTTTAGTAATTGCTGTAAACAAGTGGGATGGTCTTGATGTCTCTGTAAAAGATGAGATTAAGCTTGAGTTAAATTCACGTTTAGGCTTCGTGGACTTTGCTAGAGTTCATTTCATTTCAGCTTTGCATGGAACAGGTGTAGGTAACTTGTTTGATTCTATTGATGAAGCTTATGTAGGTGCTACAACACGTCACTCTGCTTCTATGCTAAATAGAATTTTAAGAGCTGCAATTGAAGAGCATGAGCCTCCTATTTCAGGTGGACGTAGAATTAAACTTAAATTTGCTCACGCGGGTGGTTATAACCCTCCTAGAATCATTATTCATGGAAACAAGGTATCAAAGGTACCTGATGCATATAAGCGTTACATCATTAACTGTTATCGTAAGGCTTTAAACATCATGGGCTCGCCTGTGATCATTGACTTTAAGGAAGGTGAAAACCCATTTGCCAATGAAAAGCCTGCTCAAAAGCGCCAAACCCAGTCTCAGATGAGAGCAGAAAAGCGTAAGCTTGCTAACGAGAGAATGTGGGCTAGAGCTGATGCTAATCAAGATAAGGAAGAGCGTAAAGCTATTGCTAAGGCAAAGCGTGAAGGAACTGGTTTAGTTTTGGCAAAACGTCCAAGAAAGAAAGCTGATCCTAAAGCTCAAGCAAAGAAAACTAAATAAAACAGAGGGGGCGAAAGCCCCCATTGTAGTAGAGATCTTGCCTTGAACTAGTTGTTCTCAAGTTTTGATTTTTGAGCAATCTTAGGTATTCTTAAGATAATATCTAAAATAATAGCTAAAAAGAGAACAGTTATTCCTAATAAAGTATCGTCATAACTTATATCAAAGAAATCCTCTCCATTGAACTTTGCAAAAGCACAATCTACAATCCACATGATGGTGGCTGAAGAAAACATCACACAGAGTCTATTCAAATCTAAATAACACTTCTTTTGAAGACAAAAACAAATGATAGCAGCTAAAGCTGTAATTAAAAGGCACATTATGCAATTACCTCTTTGTGTGCAAGTTTAGGTACAAGAATATAAGCTACAAACCATACAGCAGTAACAGCAACATCCATAGCAACACCTACTGTTAAGATTTCATTTACCATTACTCTAGTACTTTCAGGATCGCTTGCAGCTGTAAAGAATGGATAGAAAGGCACTATCTCACCATGCCAAACATGCTCAATTAACAATAAAAAAAGAACCTGATAACAGTAGATTGATAAGCTTTTGGATTTTTCCTGAAAAAGCTCTTACTTTTTGATGATTAACCTTAGCTACTACTTTCTTTACACCGTAAGCTACAAGAGCCTCTGCAACACAAGCTGTAAAACAAGCCATAAAAACCTCTCATAAATTCTGAAACTTTAAATAATATAGAGCGAAATTAAAGCTACTTTGAAAACTGCTCCTGTAAGGGGCAAATTGGTTGTAAAATGAACTTAATGGGGCAAATATGAGATGTGATGGTGCAGATCTTAATTTAGCTGTGTATACAAAAGGAGCTAACTACAAGGTTAGCTCTTTTCACACTAAATAACTTTACTATTCATAACGCTTTTCAAAGATCTTTTGAGGATCGTCATATTCAGCTCTTCTTAAGTGGAATTCAGGAGGAAGGACAGGTGCCTTGCAAAGAGGATAATCAATACCAACCTTGCCATCAGGGTAGAACTTACGATGTTCACCAATTACAAAGTCTGGCATGTGTTTAAAGATAGTTTGTGCTTCTTCTAAAAACTCAGAGATAACCTCGAACATCTTAAAACACTGTTCTAGACACTGTTTTTCATCAGAGCTGTTATAAAGCACACGTGAAGCTACAATAAAGTAGGTCTGCAATGAGCCCTGCAGTGAGCTTCCATAGAAGTAAAGCTGAGGCTGTAATTCAATACCACATAAGAACTCTGAGATATCCTGCATCATCAAAATAGTCTCTAAACGAGTCTTAGGGCGAGCCTTTAACTTTTCAATAACCTTATTAACGATTTCTTTGAATACTTCAGGATTAAAGATCTCTTCAAGCTCTTTACGTGTAACTTTTACAGGTGAGGTCTTAACTTCGTTGATGTATTTATGGAAAGCCTCCTTGTCAATGTTCTTGAACTTCTTAAAATCAAGATCATAAGAATGCATAGGAGTGGTGTTTTCAACATAAAGACCATCAGAGCAGTTAATGCAATTTAATTTTCCTCTCTCTTCCTCAAGATTACGAATTACATAACCCATGTTACGAGCTGATAGTGCAAAGAAGTAACCTGTCTCTACCAAGCCACCAAAGTTGCCTTTACCCTGCTGTTTAGTAGTGTAACTGCCTCCTTGATCAGAGCAACCACGCTCGTTATACAAGGTAGTGTACTTTGAGTGCATAGCACTTGAGTTGATCTTTTTACCATTATCAAGACCGAACATATAAATGTTCTTAAAGCCTAAGAATAGAGCTCCAGATACGCCCATGTTGCCTACAAGAGGATTCATCAGCTGTACGAAGCCTACTTTTCTGGTCTCTTTAATGGTTGCTAATGCATACTTATAGAATGGTTCATCAATCTTTCCAAAGATAGCAGTATGCTTAAATAAAGCGGTGGTGTATGGGTGAATTACGTCTCCAGTAAGCAAAATAACATCATCTAAGAAATGCTCATCAGGGATCACGCCTAAAGCTTCCCTAATTTCAGGAGTTCTTTCAGTACATGCATAAAAATCAGGTTTAATACCAGCATGGTACAGAGTATCAATGGCGGTACCGCAGGCTACAACAATTGCTTTATCCTGATTCTTTCTGATAAATGGAATGTCATTATCTAGAGATGGTCCAGAACCAATTACAAACACAGGTAACTTAGCGTATTTCTTATCTAATGTTTGATGCCTTAAAACAAAGTTCTTTTTGTCTAAGAGTGAATGACAGGCATGACTTGCTCCAAATAAGTGATCATCAAAGAACCCCATGGCTGCATGCACAGAATCAAGATCTCGCATTGCTACATCGGCAATTGCTTTAATCTCAGGTGAGGCATAATGCACGATACCTAACCAAGATGATGACAAGAAACGACCATGCTTTGAATAAAAGTTTGACAGATCCTGGGTAAACTGGAATGGTGTCTGTCCTAACATAATGTTGATGGCATATTTGTTCTCAAATAAGAATTTTAATAAGTTCTGCCAGTCAAAAGCATGTAATGAAGCATAGAACACATCAAGATCAGGCTCTACAATGATGAGATTAGCCACTTCTACTCTTTCATAAAGATAAGCTAATGAGTAACCTAAACCTATACCAAAGAACATACAGTTAGGTACTGAGCCAATCTTTAAAGGAGAGAGCGTTCTGTCTCTTTCAATTTCTTCTCCTAAAGTAACTAAAGTATTTAAATATTTAAAATGTAACTGACCGTAAGGATCGGATTCATGTCCGTAGCGGGTTTGCAGAATATTTGATCTTTCAAGAATTTGTACAATCTGCTGTTCACATAATTTAAAAGGATCAGCTGTTTTGTAGAAAAAATCATTGGTATCAGGAAAATAAAGATTTGGAATGCCGTTTGGCATGCAGAAGAATTCAATGGTTCTCTTTGGCTTATAGTGCTCAAAGAACTTGCCAATATCAGGCATGTACTTTTTGAAAGCTTCAATATTTGTCGCAAATCTGTCAATCAGAAAATCGTTCATCTGCTGTTGGAGCTTTGCAAGATCTTGGATCTTTTCAAGATCATTAATATCAATATTGTCAAAATTTTTGGCAAGCTCTTCTAAAGACAGATCGTCATCCAAAAGAGAATTCTTTTTCTGATCTTCCATATCTCATCCTGATTATTGTTATAGGCTACCTACTTTTATAGGCTTACTATTTTAGGTTTTCTGCAAACTTCTTAAATGAAACGTACTTATTACTGATGTTGTGTCGTGCTTTTACTTTACGGTATTCATCGCCAACCTTAGCTCTTTCAACAGCAAGTTCTTTTATCTGAGACTTAATGTGTTCAGCATAAGCACTAGCAAACTCTTTAGCGGTCTCTAATTCTTCAGAACTTAGAGTAGGCTTAATCTTTTCAAGCTCCTGTAAAAGCTTTTGAGTATAGCTAAGATAATCAGCAGAAAAACCTAAATCGTCTTTTTTTAGTTCGTTACAAAGCGAATTCTCAGCTTCTGTAATTCGCCTTATGATTTCTTGTAAAGTCATGTATTGCCTTTATACGCTACCTTTAGCCATATTATCAGCATGGTTTAGATCAACATTTAACTGCTCTTGAGTTCTTTTAGAAGCAGCTTCCTGTTGAGCTGTAACTGGAATAGAATCCCATGCTTTTTTTATAGGCATTAAAGCTCTAATTGCATTATCAATAGGCTGAGTCATTAGATTTAATGAAGCTTCAGCGACCTGATCAATCATGTATGAGTATATGTCATAAAGCCCTTGTGCAATAGTCTTGCTTTGAGAAAAGTCGAGAGTGCTTCTCAAATTTTCCAAAATAGCAGTAGCAGTAGATAGTTTTTTAGCTTTTAAAGCCAAGTCTCCACGCTCAATTGCTCCTTTTGCCTGAGCTAGGCGCTCAAAGAGTCCCTGATAGAGCAACTTAGTTACATAATAAGGATCAGCAACTGAAATTTCTGCGTTGACGGTGGTCTTCTGATAGGCTCTTAAGTTACGGCCGTACATAGATCTCTCCTTGCATAAAATAATTAAAGATGGCAGTTATTTGCCACGTAAACATACTTTTTTAGTATTTATGCAAGAAAAATGCCTAAAATTTTAAAGAATAATTTGAAGGATTAAACTGGAGAAACTTTGAATTTTGCATTTCAATTTTCTGAAATGCAAAACTTTATAGAGATAGAGTCGGTTGCTGACGCTATTAGAAGGTTTTTACTTACTAAAACTATGATGAAGATTTTTCCTGAATAAAGAAAACTTCCTGACGAGCCTGACGACGAGCTCTAGCATCTTTGATAAACATTTGGCGCTGACGAGAACGTCTTGCAGCTGTGTTGTTATGAAGTAAACGACTTGATTTTTTCATTTTGAACCTCCGCCGGCTCCTATTATACCTAACATAAAGAGTCCTCTACATCATTTATCTCAAATTTTATCTGTAAGTGAGGAAAAGTGAGTCTAATTAAGGACGTAAAATCCGTATGCCATAGCCTATTTTTTACTTTTTGCTCAGAAATGATTAAAAGTTAGCTAATTGACATAAGCTCGCTTGCAATGTGATAAAATACAGCCACATTTTTTTAGAGCTGTTTAATTTAAGGTTGATTATGAACTTTAAGTAAAACAGTCAAACTAGAAAAAAGTCATTTCACTATATCAGTTAGTTAAACAGGAACATTTCTGATGGATATCATTTTAGGTTCTCCTGCCGTTTCAACCTTTAGAATTGAAAAGATTATCAATGCATTAGGTAAAGAAGGCATCAAGGTAAGTTCAATTAGTACTCATTTTGTTCATCTTGTTGATACCAAAGAGGCTTTAACCGATAAGGAAAAGACCGTTTTAAACAAGATCCTAAGCTATGGTCCATCTAAGGACGAAACCGAGAATAAAGGTGAGCTATTCTTTGTAATTCCTCGTGTAGGTACCATTTCTCCTTGGGCATCTAAGGCTACTGATATTGCTCACAACTGCGGTCTTAATAAGATCTTAAGAATTGAGCGTGGTATTGCTTACTACATCGTAAAAGAGAATGGTACATTCTCTGATGATGAGAAGAAGATAGTAAGTTCTTTAATTCACGACCGCATGATGGAGAACGTTCTGTTCTCTTTAGAAGAAGGTTCAAAGCTATTTGAAAAGCAGACTCCAAAGCCATTTAAGACAGTTGCTTTAACCACAGGTGGTATGGATGCACTGCGCAAGGCTAACGTTGAGTTAGGTTTAGCTTTATCAGAGCCTGAAATGGAATACTTAATGGACAGCTTCAAGGTAATCGGCCGTGATCCCACCGATATCGAACTGTACATGTTCGCCCAGATGAACTCAGAGCACTGCCGTCATAAGGTCTTCGGTGCTGAGTGGAAGATTGACGGTAAGTTACAAGACAAATCATTATTCGGCATGATCAAAAACACCTTTGAGACCAACGGTGACTATGTATTATCTGCATATAAAGATAATGCTGCTGTTATGGAAGGTTCAAAGGCAGGTCGTTTCTTCCCAAATCCTAATCACGAGTGGGCATACCACGAAGAGGATATGCCTATCTTAATGAAGGTAGAAACCCATAACCATCCTACAGCTATTTCTCCATTCCCAGGTGCTGCAACAGGTTCTGGTGGTGAAATTCGTGATGAAGGCGCAACCGGTATAGGTTCTAAGCCAAAGGCTGGTATCAGCGGCTTTAGCGTATCAAACTTACGTATTCCTGGAGACGTTCAGCCATGGGAGCATGATTTTGGTAAGCCTGGTCGTTTAGCTTCAGCTCTACAGATCATGATCGATGGTCCATTAGGTGCTGCAAGTTTCAACAATGAGTTTGGTCGTCCAAACCTGTGCGGTTACTTTAGAACTTACGAAGAAGAAGTTACAAGCTTCAATGGTAAAGAAGTTCGTGGTTACCACAAGCCAATTATGTTAGCTGGTGGTTGGGGTAACATACGCCGTGAGCACATCATTAAAGATCATATCGATCCAGGTGCTAAGTTGATCGTTTTAGGCGGTCCTGCTATGAACATTGGTTTAGGTGGTGGTGCAGCCTCATCAATGAACTCAGGTGCTTCATCAGAAGACTTAGATTTCGCTTCAGTTCAGCGTGGTAACCCTGAAATGCAGCGTCGTTGTCAGGAAGTTATCGATGCTTGCTGGGAATTAGGTGAAGATAACCCAATTATGTTCATCCACGATGTTGGCGCCGGTGGATTATCAAATGCAATGCCAGAGTTAGTAGCTGACGGTGGCGTAGGTGGTAAGTTTGACTTACGTAAGATCCCTAATGACGAGCCTGGTATGTCACCATTACAGATTTGGTGTAACGAGTCTCAGGAGCGTTATGTATTAGCAGTATCTGCTGAGAAGTTTGATATCTTTGAAGGTTTCTGTAAGCGTGAGCGCGCTCAGTATGCTGTAATCGGTGAAGCTACAAAAGAGTTTTAGAGGATCCATACTTTGGTAACAAGCCAATTGATTTACCTTTAGATGTTCTCTTAGGTAAACCTCCTCGTATGCACAAGGATGTAAAGACTGCACAGCAGCACTCACCTGAGTTAAATCTTGAAGGAGTAACTCCTCGTCAGGCAGCAGATCGTGTATTACGTCTGCCTACAGTTGCTGAAAAGACTTTCTTAATTACCATTGGTGACAGATCAGTTACAGGTTTAGTAGCTCGTGATCAGATGGTAGGTCCTTGGCAGGTTCCTGTAGCAGATGTTGCAGTAACTGCAGCTTCATATGATACCTATCATGGTGAGGCTGGTGCCGTTGGTGAAAGAACACCTGTTGCTTTATTAAATCATGCTGCATCTGCTCGTTTAGCTGTTGCTGAAGCTGTAACTAACATTGCTGCAGCTGATATTGGCGAGCTAAAGAGAGTTAAGTTATCAGCTAACTGGATGGCTCCAAATGGTCATCCAGGTGAGGATGCTGGCTTATATGAAGCAGTTAAGACCGTTGGTATGGATATCTGCCCAGAGTTAGGTATCACTGTACCTGTTGGTAAAGACTCAATGTCTATGAAGACAACCTGGCAGGAGAACGGACAGAACAAGACCGTAACTGCTCCAATGTCTTTAATCATCTCAGCATTTGCTAGAGTTGAGGATATTCGTAAGACCCTAACTCCTCAGTTACGTACTGACAAGGGTGAGACCACTCTTATCTATGTAACCTTAGGTGAGAGACAGAACCGTTTAGGTGGTTCAGCTCTAGCTCAGGTGTATCGCCAGTTAGGTTCTAAGTGTCCTGATCTTGACCACCCAGTACGTTTAAAGGGCTTATTTGATTCAATTCAGTTCTTAAATCGTAAGGGCAAGCTATTAGCTTACCATGACATTTCTGATGGTGGTTTATTCACCACAATCTGTGAAATGGCTTTTGCAGGTCACACTGGTGTTAATGTTCGCATTGATAACTTAGGTGAAGATGACTTAGCTGTTCTCTTCTCAGAAGAAGTTGGTGCTGTTCTACAGGTTAAGGTTGAAGATGCTGAAACTGTAATGAACATCTTATCAGGCCACGGCTTAGCAAACTGCATCTTTGAGATAGGTTCACTGCGAGATGATGATCGTATCGTCTTCAATCGTGATGGTAGTGAAATTATCAACGAGCCTCGTCAGTACTTCCGTAAGATTTGGGCTGAGACCACTTATCAGATGCAGTCACTTCGTGATAATCCTCTGTGTGCTCGTCAAGAGTATGAAGCTAAGGATGAGTCAAATGATAGAGGTCTGTTTGCAGAGCTTTCATTTGATCTTAACGAGGATGTTGCAGCTCCTTACATCAGCAAGGGCGTTGCACCTAAGGTTGCAATTTTACGTGAGCAGGGTGTTAACTCACAGGGCGAAATGGCAGCAGCCTTCAACCGAGCAGGCTTTAACTGCGTAGATGTTCATATGTCAGATGTTTTAACTGGTAAAGTTAAATTAGATGACTTCAAGGGCTTTGCAGCTTGCGGTGGTTTCTCATACGGTGACGTTTTAGGTGCCGGTGAAGGTTGGGCAAAATCAATTCTGTTCAACTCAGTTGCAGCAGATGAGTTCTCTAAGTTCTTCAACAGAAAAGACACCTTCGCTTTAGGCGTATGTAACGGCTGTCAGATGATGTCTACTCTATCATCTTTAATTCCTGGTGCTGAGAACTGGCCTCGTTTTGTAACTAACTTATCAGAGCGTTTTGAGGCTCGTTTTGTTGAAGTTGAAATCCAAAAGAGCCCTTCAGTACTGTTCGCTGGTATGGAAGGTTCAAGACTTCCTATCGTAGTATCACACGGTGAAGGTCGCGCTGAGTTCAAGAATAAGGCTCATCTAGAAGCTTTAGAAAAGTCAGGTCAAATTGCAGTTCGCTATATTGACCACTCAGGTAAGGTAACAGAACAGTACCCAATGAACCCTAACGGTTCACCAAATGGCATTACCTCTGTAACCAATTCAGATGGACGTTTCACTATCTTAATGCCTCATCCAGAGCGTGTAATGCGTACTGTATCTAACTCATACCACCCAGACGAGTGGGGTGAGGATAGCCCATGGGTAAGACTATTTAGAAATGCTCGTGTATTTGTAGGCTAATTCCTACTTTTATATAAGTAAAAGCCTCTGCATTAATCTGTGGAGGCTTTTTTGATCGTGAAAGGCTTATTCAAAAAGTTTATTTGTTGATGTTTATAAAAAGTCTAGCTTATAGCGTTATACTCAATGAGTCTTTAGGAGAAACCTAAGACTTTCATAAAATTTCATACGATAGAATGCAAATTAAGATTTAGGAGTTATTGAAAAGTTATGGAACTGACAAAAGAGCAACTAGAAAGGTACTCTAGACACATTACCTTAAAAGAATTTGGTGTTGAAGGTCAGAAAAAACTACTCGCATCTAAAGTTTTAGTAATTGGAACTGGTGGTTTAGGTTCACCTGTTTTAATGTATCTGGCTGCAGCCGGTATTGGTACTATCGGTATTGTTGATGATGACGTAGTTGACTATTCAAATCTGCAACGTCAGGTTATCCATCAGACTAAAGATGTAGGTGTGTTAAAAACAGAGTCAGCAAAAAACAAAATCAATGCTCTAAATCCTGAGATTAAGGTGAATGTATACAACACCTTTATCACACCTGATAACATTCTAGATATTATCAAAGATTATGATTTTATCTTAGATTGTACTGATAACTTTGAAAGTAAGTTTTTAATTAACGATGCTTGTGTGATTGCAAAAAAGCCATTTTGTCATGCAGCCGTGATACGTTTCCAAGGTCAGGTTATGACTTATGTTCCAGGACGTGGTCCTTGCTATAGATGCGTATTTGGCAAGGTACCAGAAAAAGGCGCGGTAAAGAACAGCAAACAGATTGGTGTCTTTGGTCCTCTGCCAGGTTTAATTGGTAACTTCCAGGTAATTGAGTGTGTTAAGTATCTTTTAGGCATCGGTGAGTTATTAACAGGACGTCTCTTAACTGTTGAAGCTTTGAGCATGAATGTTAAAAACATGAAATTGCCTCCTAGAAACTGTGATTGTCCAGTTTGCTCAGAGCATAGAACCATTTTTAAGCCATCAGATTCATTCTAAACAGTCATAAAACTGTCATGATTTTATTTATATAGAATTTTATTTTTGTAACTATATGAATATACAAATAAAAATCTATATGGCACGATAATTGAATAAGTCATCCTAACTAAAGAAAAGTGGGGTGACTTATGACAGCTTCAGTAAACGAATTAGAACTTTATAAAGAAATCTTTGAAAAAGAGCCTTCAGCAATCATTGTTCTAGATGAAAGAGGAGTAGTTAAAAAGGCAAATGATTCTGCCTTAAAGATGCTAAACGTTGAAGCTTTAGAAGGCCGTAAATGGTATCAGGTAATCGATGAAGTATTCCGTCCTCAAAAAGATGACGGTCAGGAAATCTCAACTGTAGATGGCAAACGTCTACAGGTATCAACCAAACCTTTATCTCACGGTCAGTTAGTTCAAATGACAGATCAGACCGAGACCCGTAAACTTACTGATAAGTTAAATCATATGGAGAGATTATCTTCATTAGGAAAGATGGCTGCATCTTTAGCTCACCAGATCAGAACCCCATTATCTGCTGCTATTTTGTATGCTGCAAACTTAGGCAATCAGAAATTACCTTTAGCCTCACGTAATGTTTTCCAGAAAAAACTGATGTCTCGTCTAGAAGCTCTTGAAGCTCAGGTAAGTGATATTTTAATGTATGCTCGTTCAGGTGAGCAGTCAGTTAAAGTTTTAGATGCTGTAGATATCGTAGAAGGTGTTTTAGGCTCTGTAGTTTCAGTAGTACAAAAGAGTGGTGCAAACTTAAGTTCAGATATTGGTCCACGTCCAATGACAGTTTTAGGCAATGTTACAGCTTTAAACGGTGCAATTAGCAATTTGGTGACAAATGCCATTGAAGCTGGAGCAAAAAACGTTAAGATAGAGCTTGTAGCTGATACTAAGAATGTTATGATCAGCGTTAAAAATGACGGACCTATGATTAAGCCTGAGGTTAGCGCTCATATCTTTGAGCCTTTCTATACTACAAAGAGCAATGGTACTGGTTTAGGCCTTGCTGTAGTAGCTGCTGTAGCTAAGGTACATCAGGGAGATATACGTCTTGTTTCAAATGAGAAGGAAACAGTATTCACTATGATCATTCCAAAATATGAGGGAGTACTTGAACCTTCTGAGAGCTTTAAAGACGAAAAGTCCGTAGCTTAAAGCCAAGTTTTAAGGAATATTATGAGTAACAGTCAAATTCTAATTGTTGATGACGACAGTCAGTTAAGAGAGGCGATTGTAGATACACTGATGCTAACAGGTTATGTATGCCTTGAGGCATCTGGTGGCGAAGAAGCTCTAGATATTCTTTCAAAGAAAAAAGTAGATATGGTCATCTCAGATATCCAGATGGGGGCTATGGATGGTCATACTCTTCTAAACGCAATTCACGAAAAACTCCCAAATATGCCTGTCCTGTTAATGACAGCATATGCCAATATCAATGGTGCTGTAAGAGCAATGCGTGATGGCGCTATTGATTATTTAGCCAAGCCATTTGCACCAGAGGTATTACTAAATCAGGTTTCTCGTTATGTGCCTGTAAGTAAGGTTGTAGGCGGAGAGCCAATTTTTGCTGATCCTTCAACAGCAGAGCTTTTATCTCTTGCTGCAAGAGTAGCAGCAACTGATGCCACTGTTATGATCACAGGCCCATCAGGCTCTGGTAAAGAGGTTTTATCTCGCTATGTTCATGATAAGTCACCTCGCGCCTCAGGTCCATTTGTAGCTATTAACTGTGCTGCAATCCCTGATTCAATGTTAGAGGCTACCTTATTTGGTTATGAAAAAGGAGCTTTCACAGGAGCTGTACAGGCTTGTCCAGGTAAATTTGAACAGGCTCAGGGTGGAACTATCCTTCTAGATGAGATAACCGAGATGGATCTTGGACTACAGGCAAAGCTCTTGCGTGTATTACAGGAAAAAGAAGTGGAAAGACTAGGTTCACGCAAGACTATCTCCCTAGATGTAAGAGTAATTGCAACTTCAAATAGAGATTTAAAACAGGCTGTAGCTGAAAAGAAATTCCGTGAAGATCTTTATTACAGATTAAATGTCTTCCCATTACGTTGGCTGCCACTGTGCAAGAGACCGAAGGATATTATTCCTATTGGTACTTTCTTATTATCAAAACATGCTAAAGACTCAAATATGGCAATTCCTAAATTGTCAGAGAATGCTAAAAAGAAACTTTTATCTTACAGTTGGCCTGGCAACGTACGTGAACTGGATAATGTAATGCAGAGAGCTCTAATTCTTTCTGTAAATGGAGTGGTTGATGAAAACTGCATTGTCTTAGATGAGTCTTCTTTAGAAGATGCTTTGCAGTCTAAATCTTTTGACTCTGAAGGTATAGCAGTACCTGAAATTGCCCCTGAGCAAATCACTGAAGATGAGAGTACTCAGTCTGTTCCAAATTCTGTTTCAAGCAGTGAAGAGCTTGTGCGCAACCAGAAGATCCCTCAGGATCTTGGCGGTGAGTTAAAGCAGCAGGAATATCAGATTATTTTAGATGCTTTAATTGAATGTCGCGGTTCCCGTCAGGAAGTTGCTGCCAAGTTAGGAATCAGTCCTAGAACCTTACGTTATAAGATTGCTAAGATGAGAGATCTTGGCATGATCATTCCAGGATAGAAAAACATTATCATATATTAAACACCAAAATCGTCTAAAATACTGGATTATAACTATTCATTTTGGTGTTTATATGTCTTCAAAAATCCGAGTTCCAGCCTTAGAAAGAGCACTGAGGATCTTAGAGGTTCTTCAAAAAAATCATCGTTGTACTATATCAGAAATCATTTCATTAACAGGACTTCCTAGAAGTTCTGTATATGTCTTAGTTGATGATATGGTTAAATTGCGTCTGTTACGACAGAATTCTGACAAGACAGTACAACTGTGGATGAAACTAGTAGCATTAGGTAATTCAGCTTCAGATTCTTTAGATTTAAAAGAGATAATAAGCCCATACTTAGACAAACTTATTACCAGCATTGATTGTCTTGCTGTGCATTTTGGCATTATGGATGATGATAAGGCTTTTTATGTCTTAAAAAAGACCAGTCCCAAAACAGGTATGAGAATAATGTCCAGAGAGGGCGCTGAGATCTCTTTAGTTCATACAGCCTTAGGCAAGTGCCTTTTAGCATATCAGGAAGCTACTCAAAGAGAGAATATTATAAGAACTCTAGACTACACTCCAGCTACAGCTAACTCTATTACTACACCTGAGGCTTTACGCAAAGAATTAGCTTCAATTCACTTAAGAGGTTTCTCTTATGACAATGGTGAAGGAGGTCTTGAGATCCGCTGTGTAGCAGTGCCTGTGTTTGATCAGGACAGCCATTTAATTGGAGCTATTTCAATTGTAGGTACCATCAACAAATTTACCACGGACAAGTTATCTGCAATAATTGAAAAAGCTAAAAAAACAGCTTTACAGATAACTTCAGGTTTGATGATGTAGAAAAAACTTTATAAACTCTCTATTCACTAGCATTAAATGGCACTAATCAGAATTCTCAAAATTTTTATCATGTATAATTAAAGCAGAACCGATGAATTGAGAACAAGACAATGACTACTAAACAATTCTTACCATTACCATATGGAAAAGATGTCTATAGTGAGCTAAAAGGTAACGGATGCTACTTTGTAGATAAGACACCATATCTTAAAGAGCTTATTGATAAAGATAAGTCAAATGTAATGTTGTTTACTAGACCAAGACGTTTTGGTAAGACACTGTTTATGTCCATGGTTGAGTATTTTTTGAAAATATACTCGGCAAATCCTGGAGACACCATACTTCAGCAAAAGTTGTTTAAAGATACCAAGATATTAGAAGACAGAGAGTTCTGTGCAAAATACATGGGACAGCATCCTGTTATCTGTCTTACCTTAAAAGGTGTTCAAGGAGTTGATTTTGAGGATGCCTATTATAAATTAGCAGAAGTTGTATCAGCAAAAGCAAACGAATACAGTTTTTTAAAAGACAGTCCATCACTTGATGAAAAAGAAAAAGCTAAGTTTGAGAAATTATGTGATGAGGATTACCTAAAAAGCTTTGATAAGAGGGCTCAATCATATGTAACCTCTGCCATCATATCTTTAGCAAGGATGCTGTATAAGCATTTTAAAAAGCAGGTCTATGTCTTAATTGACGAGTATGATGTGCCATTAGCTAAAGCGCAGGAAAAAGACTACCATGATGAGATGGTAACTTTAATCTCATCTTTGTTTGATTTCTTTAAAACCATTCCTCAAGATCCTGAGACTGGCGAACAATATGTAAGTA